>OGPB01000102.1_pt1 | contig 54214 bp, 39 predicted proteins | sample 1552821 | NCBI WGS metagenome assembly OGPB01 (sample SAMEA2580192, study PRJEB22360) | human gut metagenome | biome: human gut; feature: human-associated habitat; material: faeces | place: Denmark | collected 2008/2010 | reverse complement strand
ACTATCGCGCCATGGACGGCCACGATCCAAAGTGCGCAACTTTTCGGGCACTACCTCGGATCAACGCCCACCTTGTCAAGAACGTCCTTGTTGTACAGCACGCCGGTGACCTGAATATCAAGCGGAAGAGCGTAGAAAGTACCGTCGTCCTCCATGAAGGCTTCCTTGGTGATTGGCTTCATCTTGGAAGCCCAACTTCTGTTTTGCAAAGGCTCAAGGAACTTAGCATAACGGTCACGGGACCAGCCGTGGGTGTTCCACAGATCCGGCGCGTTCTTCGCGGCTAGACGCACCTTGATATCGTTGGTGAAATCCTGAGAAGCCGGAATCAGATTGATCTCAACGCCCGGATTGGCTTTTTCAAACTCGTCGGTAATGGACTGCAGCGTCTTCAAATGTACGGAACCGGTCGCCATGCCTGTAATGAAGTCCAGCTTCTTGCCGCTGGAGGATGCAGAACCACATGCAGAGAACGCGGTAACAATCATAGCCGCGGAAGCGACGCCCGCGATAAGCTTGTTGATCTTCTTCATTATTACTCCATTGTTTTGCAGTACTTTGCTACATTGCACCAAGTCTGAATCAATGCTCCTTCATCAATCAAACTCGATGTGTGTGATTGATTCTACGCGAGTAGATTAGAAAATGCAAAATTGGACAAAAACGGCGTGTTCCAACATGTGCGAAAGTATCCATGTTTCATGCAATCGTTGAATAATAAGGGATTATAGTTAATAGAAAATATCTACTCGGCATATCTCATTATCTGCAACACATCATTGCTACACGGGTAGATTTAGTGATAGACTACGACGTAGATTGCATGAAATCATCAAGATGTCGCATCAACGTTGAGCACAAGCTGAACGCGGACCAACAGTTAGGAACCTCATGATGGAAATGAGACACGGCAAAGAAACACATCGAGCAACCCGCGCAGATGTGGCGCAATTAGCACATGTGTCCACAGCCGTGGTGAGCTACGTATTTAACAATGGCCCACGAAACGTTGCGCCGGAAACCGCAGCCAAGGTGCGCGCCGCGGCCAAAAAACTCAACTATCGCCCCAATTCGATGGCACGAGCCCTGCGCACAGGCTCCTCAAAGACCTTGGGCATCATCGTTCCCGATTTGTCGAACCCTTTCTTCTCCGACGTATACAACGCGCTGGAAACCAACGCCGCACAAGAAGGGTATTCAACCCTATTCATGGCATCCCACCAAGACCCTAACAAGGAACTGGACCGTGTATCCCGTCTCATCGCACGTGACGTGGATGCCATCATCATCGCATCGGCTCAGCCCACTTCGAATCTTGCCGCGGTGCCGCGCAAGGAATGTCGGTTCGTATTCATGGATCAGACCCAAGCCATTCCAGGAGCCAAATGCGTATCCACGGATTTCCAGGCCGCGGTGCAACTGGCCGTGCACCACCTTATGGGACATGGACGTCGCAATATCGCCATGCTTACAGGTAAAGCGGAAGAAGGTCTGAATGATAAGCGCATCCAAGGCTGGTATCAGGCGCACAAGGCAAATAGGTTGCCGGTCGGCCCGATAATGCAGGCGCACTACACCCGTCAAGGCGGCTACCAGGCGACCATCGACTTGCTGAACTCAGATCAGCATACTGACGCAATTTTCGCGGATTCCGATTTGGAAGCCATCGGTGCATTGCGCGCCATGCACGAACAGGGGATACGAGTACCGGAAGATATCGCGTTGATTTCGTTCGACGGAACCGTTGACTCTCAATTCACATGGCCTTCGTTAAGCGTCATCCAGCAAAATGCGCAAGCAATTGCGAATTGCGTGTTCAAAGCGGCAACGGATCCTCAGAACACTCCCGACCTGCAGCTTATCGACTCCACGCTTGTGCCGCGCGAATCCTGCGGATGCATGTAGAAACATATTCACCGTTGAGTCGGGGGACCAGCACGCCATCAGATAGGCACACACTTCGAATGCATCTTCATTGAAGCCATACCCTTACACACAGGTAATTACGATATCTACAAAAATTTTGTGCATCCGAATAAAGGGTGACAGCATTGGAAGCTCGGCTCTGATGGTGCAATCATCAAAGCCGAGCTTCCAATGCTTAACAGGTTTCTAATGCAGTCAGTCCTGCTTCTTCGGCTTCAGCGCGCTGGGCACCGGCATCGGGATGGGCTTGTGCGGCTTCGGCGCGGCCTTTGCCGCCGGAAACTCGCCACTCGTGGCCTTCGCCGCGGCTTCCGCGGCCCACTTGGCGTATTCGTCAAGGTCATCGGCGGAATCGGAAGACGTTTGACCGTCCCCAACGGTCTCATCTTCGGCGTCCACATCGTGAGAATACTTGGCTTCGATATCGGCAAACGGGTCGAAGGAACCAGAACCGGGCTCCTGCGCACCGAGCTCCTTGGCAAGCTCATCGTAATCGGTGTCGGTGGTCAGGTACTTGAGCTTTCGGGCTATTTTCTGCTGTTTGGCTTTCTGACGTCCGCGGCCCATCTGACCCCCTGAAATTACTGTGCTATCAATTCATCAAACAAGAGAGTACCACTTATTGCGCATTATTTCGTTGTCGGCTCAGACTTTTACGATAAAATCGTTGATTTTCTTAAGAAAAGGACACGTATGACGGACGAAACCCAGGAGCAGCAGATCACTGCTGTCGGCAATGAAATGAGCGCGAGCTTCCTCGCCGCAAAGAAGCGTTCCGATGCCACGCTTGCCAAACTGGAGGAGAATCCGGGCAAGTTCACCATGCTCACCGGCGACCGTCCGACCGGCCGCCTGCACCTCGGCCACTACTTCGGCTCGATCCGCGAGCGCGTGGCCATGCAGAACCGCGGCGTGAAGTCCAACATCATCATCGCCGACTATCAGGTGATCACCGACCGCGACACCACCGAGCACATCGAGGAGAACGTGCTCAATCTGGTGCTCGACTACATGGCCGCCGGCATCGACCCGGAAAAGACCATGATCTTCACGCATTCCGCGGTTCCGGCCGAGAACCAGCTGATGCTGCCGTTCCTTTCGCTGGTGACTGAGGCCGAATTGCACCGCAACCCGACCGTGAAGTCCGAGATGGAGGCTTCCGGCCACGCGCTGACCGGCCTGCTGCTCACCTATCCGGTTCATCAGGCTTGCGACATCCTGTTCTGCAAGGCGAACGTCGTGCCGGTCGGCAAGGACAACCTGCCGCACATCGAGATCACCCGCACCATCGCGCGTCGTTTCAACGAGCGCTATGCCAAGAAGCACCCGGTGTTCCCTGAGCCGAACGCCATCCTGTCCGACGCTCCGGAGATTCCGGGCCTTGACGGGCGCAAGATGAGCAAGTCCTACGGCAATTCCATCATGCTGGGCGCCACCGCCGAGGAAACCGCGAAGCTCATCAAGAAGAGCCCGACCGATTCCGAGCGCCGCATCACGTTCGATCCGATCAACCGTCCGCAGGTGTCCGCGCTGCTGACCACCGCCGGCTTGGTGACCGGCCGCGATCCGAAGGAAATCGCCGAGGAGATCGGCGACTCCGGCGCTGGCGCGCTGAAGAAGTACGTCATCGAATCCGTGAACGGGTTCCTGGCTCCGCACCGTGAGCGCCGCGCGGAACTCGCCAAGGACATGGATTACGTGCGTGATGTGCTCGAAGAGGGCAACAAGAAGGCGAACGCCATCGCCAACGAGACGCTGGACCAAGTGCGCGACGCCATGGGCATGCGTTACTGACCGTGTGGGCAACATTCTGACGAACTGAAGTGAATTGGCTGTGTTTTGGGGCTTATGCAAAACCCCAAAACACAGCCAATTCGCTTATCTGGCTTATTTGTGGCAGATTCGAAGGCTGCCGTTCTGCCAAGCGGGCGAAATCGCCACTGCAGACGCCTCAGATCTGCGCGCGCTTCTCCCCTGCGGCGATTTCGGCGGCCACGAGGTCGTCGTCCACGTGGCGGTCGTCCGGATCGTCGAGATAGTGGTCGAATTCGTGCAGCACTTCCGCGCTTGGCGCGGGCGTAAGCAGCGAGACCACCACGATGAACAGCAGCGAGACGATGAACGCCGGCAGCAGCTCGTAGATGGCGAAGATGCCACCGAGCGGCTTGACGAGGTTGTGCCAGATGAGCACGGTGGCCGTGCCGGACAGCATGCCCGCGATCGCGCCGTACTTGTTGGTGCGCCTCCAGTACAGCGAGGTGAGCATCAGCGGTCCGAAGGATGCGCCGAGGCCGGCCCACGCGTACGAGACCACTTGGAAGATCGAGGAGTTCTGGTCGAACGCCACCACGATACCGAACACGAACATGACGAGCAGCGTGATGCGCGCCACCATCATCACCTGGCGGTCGGTGGCCTTGCGATGCAGCAGCCCGTGGAAGATGTTCTCGCCGACGGCCGAGGCGCCGATGATCATGTACGAGGACGAGGAGCTCATGGACGCGGCGAAGATGCCGGATACGACGATGCCGCACATGAAGCTCGGCAGCAGCGCCTGCGACACCACGATGAAGATGTTCTCCGCGGCCGCCTGCGTGGCGAACTGCGTCGGCATCATGGCACGGCCGACCAGGCCGATGCACACGCCGCACGCCAGCGAGATCACGCACCACGTGGTGGCGATGATGCGGGATTTCTTGATTTCCTCGGAACTGCGGATGGACAGGAACCGCACGAGCACCTGCGGCATGCCGAAGTAGCCCAGGCCCCACGCGAGCATGGAGATGATGGTGATGATGCCGTAGTCGGCGGGCGCGCCGAACATGGCCTGTCCGGCCTTGACGATCTGCTCGCCGGCGTCGTTGAGGATCGGCGTGGCCACATGCGTGCCGTCGAGGAATCCCGGAATGCCCTTGAGGAAGGCGACGGTGTTGTCGATGCCGCCGGCGGACGCCACGGAGCCGATGAACACCACGGCCAGCGCGAAGAACATGAGCAGGCCCTGGATGAAGTCGGTCACGACCACGGACAGATAGCCGCCGATGATGGTGTACGCGAACACGATGGCGGCGCCGATCACCATGGTCAGGTGGTAGTCCCAGCCGAACAGCGTGGAGAAGAGTTTGCCGACGGTCACGAAGCAGCTGCCGACGTACACGCAGAAGAATACGAGGATGATGAGCGCAGCGATGGTGGATACGATATTGCGATCGTCATGGAAGCGCTTGGAGAAGAAGTCCGGAATGGTGATCGCGTCGCCGGCCACCACGGAGTAGCGGCGCAGACGGCGTGCGACGAGTTTCCAGTTGAGGTACGTGCCGAGCGCCAGACCGATGGCCGTCCACATCGGGTCGGCCGCGCCGGTGAAGTAGGCGACGCCCGGCAGGCCCATAAGCAGCCAGCCGCTCATGTCGGAGGCTTCCGCGCTCAATGCCGTCAGCCACGGTCCGACGCCACGCCCACCCGCGAAATACTGTTTGGTGGAGGAATTGGACCTCTTGGAGTAGATGAAGCCGATGGTCAGCATGGCCGCGAAGTACAAGACCATGGCCAGCAGCACCCAGAAATCTTTGGTTACCAAGTGTTTTTACCCTTCTGCAGGTTATTAAATGTCGTAGCGCCAGGATTTATCGGTCACTACTCGTGCCATCGCCAGGCCGATTGGCAGGCAGATGATCACCATGAACGCACGGAACGCCCAATCAAGCGCGTTCAGCGTATCGAACTGGCCGAGGTGGAACATGGCCTGGTACATGTACAAACCGGGCACCATGATCACAATAGACGGAACCGTCAGGCAGATGCGCGGATATCCCAAATGCGGAGCAAGCAGGCCGTGGCGCACCGCCGAACGCCATGCGGAGGCGAGCAGGCCGGCAAGGAACGCGCCGATGAACGCGCCGGCTTCCGCGGGCACGCCCAAGTCGACGATCTCCAATCGCAAGGTATCGGTGATGGCGCCGATGGTGGCTGCGACGAGGCACATGCGCTGCGGCGAATTGAACATCACGGAGAAGCCCCACACACCGATGAACGCGAACAGCATGCGCAGCAGGCAGTTGATGACGGGGTTCAGTCCGAGCGGCTCGAATCCCTGCGGATTCAGGTGCACGATCGAAGCGACCATCCAGCCTGCCAACGTGGCCATCAGAATGATGCACAGCACGTAGGTGAGTCGTTGCACGCCTGATGGGAAGTCGATTTTCGCCATGTCAAGTCCGCCGGTTATCAGCGGGAATCCGGGGATGACGAACAGCATCGCGCCGATATACGCGGTGTCGTGCTGCAAGGCGATCGGATCGAACAGGCCAATCAGTCGCAGCATGCCGGTGCATGCCAGCGCGGCGACGGCCACGCAGACGAACGTCACGAAGAATTGGTTGAGATGGTGGGCGAACAGGCGGCGACGCAGCCAGTGGCCGAGGCCGGCGCCGACGAACGCGCCGATCATGTCGTACGGGCCGCCGCCGAGCAGGAACACGAAGGATGCGCAGGCGCAGGCGGACGCGAGTCCCGCGAAGGCCGGCGAATACAGCGGTTTGCGACGTTCGATCATGTCGAGTCGCTCGTGCGCCTGCCGTACGGTGACGCCTTGCGATTCGCCCGCGGCTTTCCCGATATGGTCGAAATGCTCGGCATATTCCTTCGGCGGTTTGCAGTTGCGGTTCTTACGCGGCTTTTCCGCGACCGAATCGCCATTGCTACGTCCGGCCGCGGCCGCCGCCTCGATATCGCGCATGTGCAGCGGACGTGCGGTGGAATCGCCTTCCTGCGCGCGTTCCGTGACCATTTCCAGCGCGTCGAGCACGGGATCGTCGGAACCTTCCTGGTTCTGCTCGGCCTTCTGCCGTTCCTTGAGCTGCTTGGACAGTTCGGCCGACACCTGCGAGGCGTCGCGCTTGTCGAGATGCTGCATCAGCCCTTCGGAAACGTCGGATTGGCTGTGGTACATCGAGCCTTTGCCGAGGTTGACGTTGAACCAGTCGGCGAAGTGTTCGAGCAGCCAGATGCGCTCGGTGTTGACGCCAGTTGTGGGTAGGTCGACGACTTCGGTGATGCGGTCCTTGCCGTCCGTGCAGGATGCCTCGATGTCGGTGAGGTTCACGTCGGCGCGCACGTGCACGCCTAACGGATAGGCGATGCGGTGCATCATTTCGCGGACGCGGAAGCTTCCCGTTCCGGCGCCAAGGTCGAGCATGCCGACACGGACGATCACGCTGGCTTTCGCTGCGATTCCCGCTTCGGTGACCGGCTTGTCCCAATCGCGTTCGATGTCTTCCATATCGAGCGGAATGGAGTGGGTGTGGAATTTGCTGACCGCCTTCGCGCTGCTGTCAACGCGTTCGGCGTTCTCATCATGTTCATGTAGTGCGCTCACACTATTCAGGTCTAACGTGTGGGCTGGTCGGATATTTTCCGAACATTCCCACATGCCCATTTTCCGGACATTCAATGTCCACGATGCGAACCATTCCGGCGTTTCCGTAACCAAACTGTCGATTTGCCGCGCCTACAATGGTCGAGCATTTACCCACCAAGCTTAGGGCTGTGGGCTCGCAACAGACGGCCAAAACAATCGCGGAGGTGCCGCGAAGGACCGACAGACCGAGCAACCCGATGGTTTGGAGAAGGAGGTCTGATGACAACTGAAAACGAACAGATCACGCCTGCGGACGCGGCTATCGTCTCGTCCGGCACCGGCACCAAGGGCCCTGAGGAGCGTGATCTTCCCGCATCCCTCAAAGAGGAAATGGATCTGTGCCTGCAGATTCTTCGCGAGGTGCTCGGCGAATTCGATGAAAACCTGCTGGCCAAGTTCGATGAAGTGCGCGAACATGCGCTGAAGGCCAGCGACGAACGTTTCTCCGGCATTCTGACCGACACGAATCCCGATCAGGACGACCTGCAGAAGGTGGTCGACATCGTCGACAAGGTGGATGTCCACGACGCCCAACTGCTGGCTCGCGCCTTCACCACCTACTTCCATCTGGCCAACCTGTGCGAGGAGAACTACCGCGTCTCCGTGCTGCACCAGCGCGAGGCCGCCGTGAATGAGGATCAGGCCGTCGATCCGGTGAACGAAATGACCTGCGCCTACCACCAGCTCATCAACGAGATGGGTCCGGCCAGGGCCAAGGAGCTGCTCGACCAGCTCGAGTTCCATCCGGTGTTCACCGCGCATCCGACCGAAGCCCGCCGTAAGGCCGTGGAAGGCAAGATCCGCCGCATCTCCCAGCTGCTCGAAGCGCATAAGCTGCTCGGCGGCTCGGACAAGAAGGAAAACTCCCGTCGACTCTTCAACGAGATCGACGCGCTGTTCCGCACCTCCCCGATCGCGCTGAAGAAGCCGACTCCGGTTGAGGAAGCCGACACCATTCTTGACATCTTCGACAACACGCTGTTCTACACCATTCCGCAGGTCTACCGTCGTTTCGACGACTGGGTCCTCGGAGACAAGGCCGGCCTCGTGCCGCCGGTGTGCCCGGCGTTCTTCCATCCGGGAAGCTGGATCGGTTCCGACCGTGACGGCAACCCGAACGTCACCGCCAAGGTGAGCCGTCAGGTGGCCCGCAAGTTCAGCGACCATGTGCTGGGCGCGCTGGAGATCGAAACCCGCCGCGTCGGCAAGAACCTGACGATGGAGGCCGAGACCACCCCGCCGAGCGCCGAGCTCAAGTCCCTGTGGAACCACCAGAAGGAAATGAGCGAGCGTCTGACCGACAAGGCCGCGCTGATCTCCACCAAGGAGCTGCACCGCGCCGTCATGCTGGTCATGGCAGACCGTCTGAAGGCCACCATCGACCGCGACGCCGACCTCATGTACCGCTCCTGCGAGGACTACATCGCCGATCTGAAGACCGTGCAGCGCTCCCTCGCCGAAGCCAACGCCAAGCGTTCCGCCTACGGTCCGCTGCAGGACCTCATCTGGCAGGCCGAGACCTTCGGCTTCCACATGGTCGAGATGGAGTTCCGTCAGCATTCCGTCGTGCATTCCCGCGCTCTGGAGGACATCCGCGAGCATGGCCTGCACGGTGAGCGTGGCGAGCTGCAGCCGATGACCCACGAGGTGCTCGACACCTTCCGCGCGCTCGGTTCCATCCAGAAGCGCAATGGCATCAAGGCCGCCCGCCGTTACATCATCTCCTTCACCAAGAGCGCCCAGAACATCAAGGACGTGTATGAGCTGAACCGTCTGGCGTTCTCCCACCCCGAGGATGTTCCGACCATCGACGTGATTCCGCTGTTCGAGCAGCTTGAGGATCTGCAGAACTCGGTGGACGTGCTTGAGGAAATGATCAAGATCCCGGAGGTCCAGGCTCGTCTGAAGGCCACCGGCGGCAAGATGGAAGTCATGCTCGGCTACTCCGACTCCTCGAAGGACGCCGGCCCGACCTCCGCCACCCTTGCCCTGCACTCCGCGCAGGAGCGCATCGCCAAGTGGGCCGAATCGCACGACATCGACCTGACCCTGTTCCATGGCCGCGGCGGCGCCGTCGGTCGTGGCGGCGGCCCGGCCAACCGCGCCGTGCTCGCACAGCCGGTCGGCTCCGTGAAGTGCCGTTTCAAGCTCACCGAGCAGGGCGAGGTCATCTTCGCCCGCTACGGCAACCCGGTGCTTGCAATCCGCCACGTGGAGTCCGTCGCAGCCGCAACGCTGCTGCAGTCCGCTCCGAGCGTGGAGAAGCGCAACACGGACATGACCAAGAAGTACGCCGACATGGCCAGCAAGCTCGACGAGGCCGCGCACAACCGCTTCCTCGACCTGCTGAACACCGACGGCTTCGCACCGTGGTTCTCCACCGTCACGCCGCTGACCGAAATCGGCCTGCTGCCGATCGGCTCCCGTCCGGCGAAGCGTGGTCTGGGCGCCAAGTCCCTCGACGACCTGCGCACCATTCCGTGGATCTTCTCCTGGGCCCAGGCCCGCATCAACCTGGCCGCATGGTACGGCCTCGGCACCGCGTGCGAGCAGTTCGGCGACCTGAACACCTTGCGTCAGGCGTACGAGGAGTGGCCGCTGTTCTCCACGTTCATCGACAACATCGAAATGTCGCTGGCCAAGACCGACGAGCGCATCGCCAAGATGTACCTCGCCCTCGGCGACCGTGAGGACCTCAACAAGAAGGTCCTCGACGAGATGGAGCTCACCCGCAAGTGGGTGCTCAAGATCGTCGGCGACGAATGGCCGCTGCAGCACCGCCACGTGCTCGGCCAGGCCATCCGCATCCGCTCGCCGTACGTGGATGCGCTGTCCGTCACCCAGGTGCTCGCCCTCGGCTCGCTGCGCAAGCGCGTGGACAAGGAAGAGCTCACGCACGGACAGAAGGCGAACTACACCTACCTGATCCTGTGCACCGTTTCGGGTGTTGCAGCAGGCCTGCAGAACACGGGCTGATCTTCGGATGACCGATTGACAAAAGCGAGCGGGGAGGTTCCGTGCCGATCGACGGCGCGGGCCTCCCCGCTCGCGTCATCCGCCCTAGACTGGCCGGCGGCGGGGCACGCCGGGCGGGTATGCGGAACGGACGCACACGGAACGGGGCACCTCGGCTGATCGGAGGGGACATGGACAAGTCAGCGGATGAGCGCGGGAACACCGGACCAACGGACGGCATCAAGACGAAGGGCGACGCCGGGACACTGGATGCCAAGCTCATAATCACTCGGCGCATCCTATGGTGGATAGGGCTGGTGCTGCTGCTCCCATTCACTCTGAATCTGGTCCATTTCGATGGCCCTTACCTGATGTTGGAACGTATCCTATGCGCCATTCCGCCAAAACTAGCAAGCGATCCGTCATCGATCGTCGGCCTTCCCTTGCTTGAGGCGGAATGGTTTCGAGAATTTTTGACACTGGCACTGGGCATAGCTTGCTGGTCTGTGGTTGGAATAACGAAATTAGCCGCAACCAACCCCTCGAGTCATGGAAGGAAGATCTTGGCTGTACGTATCTTCGCCGGAATCATCACCATCACCGTATTGATAGCCACGGGTATTACAGGATTCTTCCTCGCACTGGCACTCCTTATGTAGCAGCTTTCCATTCATCCACCAGAAGGATCCTAAGTAGAAGATAATGTGTGGGCAGATGTGGCATATGCCATATCTGCCCACACATTACACATTATGCGAACTACCGTCTTGGTTGAGCTATGAACGCGGCGAAAGCCCGAGCACTCACTTCAGCTTCTCTCTCAGCAGGAAGCTTGTCTGCACCAGCAGCCTTTTTTTTAATAAACAAGGACCATACCCTTGCATCTCCGACTACCTAAAATAAGGAGAACAGTGCAGTACATATATCTCACAGCACTTGCCCTGCTAGGATTATGTATGCTTATTTTTCCAAGGCAACTCTGGAAAATAAGCAATTTCCTCTGGACTCAAAAAGGAGATCCGAGCAATCTATACACATCCTTAATGAGAATAAGCGGTGCCGCCTTTCTTGTTTTAGCTCTTATTCTTTTCATCTTCTGCAGACTGCAGTAACACCTACCTGATCCTGTGCACCGTGTCGGGTGTCGCAGCAGGCTTGCAGAACACCGGCTGATTTTAGCCAGTTTCTTTCAGGGTCCCCGTTCGCACTGCCGATCGGGGACCCTTTTTCATACCTATATCTGCCTTATATATGGCAGAATCGGAGCCTTGCCATGAGCCTTCTCGCTTATATATGGCAGACCATCATGCGAAAAACCCACTTCGGGGGTACATTTTTCCGGTTTTTCACCTTTGGGACTGCCATACATAAGCGAAATATCACCGGACAGAACACGAAATCTGCCATACATAAGCGAGATATCGCTCTATTTCCCAGCGAACGGTCAGACCAAAACGTATGATGTTGGCTAGCCTGAACAATGAGGGGTGGAGTCAATGGCAGACGAACTGTTTGTAGACCAAGACGAGGTCGAAGGCACGGCAAGCGGCGTTTGGAGCCGCATGCTGGCAGGTAATCGCAGGTTTGCGGAGGGCAAACCGGAACATCCGAATCGTGGCGCTGAAGCACGCGAGGCACTTGTGGACACACACGCACCGGAAGCGGCCATACTGAGCTGCTCCGACGCGCGAGTAAGCCCCGATATTATTTTCGACGCAGGCATCGGCGATCTGTTCACCGTGCGCACGGCAGGGCAGGTCATAGACGATGCTGTGATCGCCTCTTTGGAATACGCGGTGGACGTGCTCGGCGTGCGCCTTTTGGTGGTACTCGGCCATCAGAATTGCGGCGCGATCAAGCAGGCATGCAAGGAATACGAGGCGCTGCTGCACGAGCTGACCGCCGACGCGGAGGATTCGCTGATGGCCGCCGACAGCATTTCCGACATCGACGAACGCATCTGCGATTCGGATTCGATCATGATGCGCACGGTCGGTTTTTCGATTTGGCAGGCGCACGAATCGGAACTGGAATCGGCGGAGGATTTCGAGCGCGTGCACATCGCACGCACCATCGAACAGCTGGTGGAACGTTCCGAAGTGATCCAGCGCGCGCTGGCCGAGGATCGGCTGATGATCACGGGCGCACGCTACCAGCTCGATTCCGGCAAGGTGGAAGTGCTGAGCTTCTGACGATTTTCCGGAAAAAGACGGCTTCCGGATCCGTTGCGTCGCGCTGTTTTGACATGCCGTTGCTTTAGATTGGAATCATGTCGCTTGGTTTGAACATCCTTCTGATTTTCATTTTCCTGCTGCTCGGTTCCGTGTTCGCCGGCACCGAACTGGCGCTGGTCAGCCTGCGCGGATCGCAGATCGACCAGATGGAACAGGAGGATGCGCGCGGCAAGCGTGTGGCGCAGATCGCACGCGACCCGAACACGTTCCTGTCCACCGTGCAGATCGGCGTGACGCTGTGCGGCTTCCTGTCCGCGTCGTTCGGCGAATCCTCAATCGCCCCGTATATCGTGCCGGTCATCGAAGACTGGGGTGTGCCGCATAACGTCGCCGCTCCCCTGACCACCATCGCGTTGACACTGATCATCTCGTATTGCTCGATCGTCATTTCCGAACTGGTGCCGAAGCGTATCGCCATGCAACGCAACGAGCAGATCGCGCGCGCCGTGGTGCCGGCCATCCATGTGTTCGCCAAAGTGTGCAAGCCGATCATCTGGCTGATCGGCAAGAATACGAACGGCATCGTGCGTCTGCTCGGCTTCGATCCGAACGAGACCGACAGCGAGGTGTCCGACGATGAGCTGCGCGTGCTGGTCAACACCAACACCAACCTCAGCAAGGACGAGCGCACCATCCTCGACGATGTGTTCGACGCGTCCGAGACCATCGTGGCGGAGGTCATGCGTCCGCGTGCCGACGTCGCGTTCCTGGACGGCTCCATGCCGATTGCGGAAGCCGCCGCGTACGTGCGTGAAATGCCGTATTCGCGTTACCCCGTCACCGGCAAGGATTTCGATGATGTGCTCGGCTTCGTGCATGTGCGCGACCTGCTTGACATCCGCGATCCGAAGGCGAGAACCGTTGCCGACGTGACGCGTGAGGGCATTTCCCTGCCGGGCACGTCGAAGCTGCTGCCAAGCCTTGAGCTGCTGCGCAAACGAGGCATTCACCTGGCCGTGGTGATCGACGAATACGGCGGCACCGACGGCATCGTCACGTTGGAAGACATGACCGAGGAATTGGTCGGCGACATCCGCGACGAATACGACCTGCCGGAGGAAAAGGGCGGTGAACGCACAGAACGCGCCGCGTTCGTCAATGGCGTGGCCACCATCGAAGGTGGCATGACGATCGAGGATTTCGCGGATTTGACCGGCATCGAGCTGGAAGACGGCCCGTACGAGACGGTTGCCGGCTATTTCCTGGCGCACACCGGCAAAATGGGCGAGGTCGGCGACGTGCTGTCATCCGATGACGGTTATGACATGGTCGTCACCGAAGTGGACGGCCGTCGTATCGAAACGCTGGAAGTGCGTCGGCACACCGCCGATGAGGACGGTTCCGCGGCTGGCGATTCCGCGGCGGACGCCAAGTAACCCGAGCGGCCTCTTACAGCACCACCTGCCGGTTGATGTCGCGGCGCAACTGCCTCCATTGCGGCAGATAGGCGCTCATACGCCTTTGAAAGCCCTCTCCGTGGCCGTTCTCCCACAGGTGGGTCATCTCATGCACCAGCACGTATTCGAGGAATCTAGGGGCCATTAAACCAAGCTGCAGGTTAAGTCGGATACGTCCGGTCTTCGGCGTGCACGATCCCCAACGCGAACTCATCAGACGCAACGTGATATGCGTCGGCGTACGGCCAACGATCGGGCCCCATTTGGCAAGCAACACAGGCAATTGCGATTCGATGTTGCGTTGCGCCCGCGCCTTGGCCTCGTCCGTCCATACGAAAGCGGGCGGGTTGGCGGAAGCGCCAGTATCGCCAATATTGCCGTTTTGCGCACGCTGCGCGTTGAGTTGCGCGTCTCTGGCCTGCCGCATGCTGCGTTGCGCCCGTTCGATCCACGGCTTGCGTTCCGTTACAAACCGTTCGATAGCGCTTTGCGACATTCGTTGCGGCGCGGAGATGACGATATCCGCGTTCGGCGGTTTGATGCGCAGGTACATGTTTTTGATGGGTTTGCGCACGATGGCCACCCGCATGCCGGCGATGCTCGCCGTCGTTTCGGAAATCACGCGATTGCGGTTGCGATGCCCCACTCCCCTGCCGTAACGGCCGTTACCGCCGTTGCGCTGCCCGTATGTCATGCCTGCATTATGCCACGACACGCCGATGACACGGCGGCACTTGACTTTCCCTGTGATTCAAGTATTATTTCAATTCGTTGTGTTCAAGACACAGCAAGTTGGGCCCGTAGCTCAGGTGGTTAGAGCGCATCCCTGATAAGGATGAGGTCGGAGGTTCAAGTCCTCCCGGGCCCACGTAGATGGTAAGGAAGCGGCATAGCCGCTTTTTTCACCTATGGGGCTATAGCGCAGCTGGTAGCGCATCTGCTTTGCAAGCAGAGGGTCGCCGGTTCGAACCCGGCTAGCTCCACGGGGCTATGGCGCAGCTGGTAGCGCATCTCCATGGCATGGAGAGGGTCAGGGGTTCGAATCCCCTTAGCTCCACAGAATTGAAGGCTTCCGATGATTCGGAAGCCTTTTTTCATACCTGTCGGCAAGAGCCGGCGGAATCGTTGCAATCAGCGCAATCAGCCGAGCCGGCAGGGGAGAGGCGCCCGCTCAGTCGCGCGCGCCCGTTCGGACTTTCCGATTTTCTAGGCGTTCTGAGCGTTCTGCTTGGCAAGCTCGTCCCTGATCTGCTGCAGCAACAGAACGGTCTGTTCCTCGGCGGTGGGCTCCGCCGAAGCGGCCTCCTCATCGGCCTTCTTCTGCTCGGCAAGCTTGGTCTTGGCAAGCAGCGCCTCGGTCATGTCGCGGAATTTGTTGATCGGCACCAGAATGCAGAAATAGACGGCGACGGCGATGATGAGGAAATTCAGAATAGCGCCCAGCACTGCGCCGAACGAAACGGTCGCGCCGTTGAATGTGATCGCCAGCAGACCATCCATGTTCGGCTTGCCGAAGATCATGGCGATGAACGGATTGATGACGCTGTTGACGATCGCGTTGACCACGGTGGTGACGGCACCGCCCATGACGACACCGACGGCCATGTCGATCATGTTGCCGCGTGCGATGAATTTCTTGAATCCTTCGAACATTTTTGCTCCTGTTCTGCATTCGCGATTCCGTGAATCGCGTCAATGGACAAGTCTCTCTTTGGACGTGTCTCTCTTGCATGCCCGAATCCATCCTATATCCGCACGCTCCAGCCAAATCTTGAGCAATATCTTGTGCGTCTCACAATCAAGCACATAGAATGAAACCGCCGTATTGATAACCCAACTATCCCGAAGGGGAAAAATATGCTCACTGATGAGTACGTCAAGCGCGTGTACGCGCAGGTCGAGAAGCGCGATGGCGACCAGCCGGAGTTCCTGCAGGCCGTTCGCGAGGTCTTCGAAAGCCTCGAGCCGGTTGTTGAGAAGCACCCGGAATATGAGAAGGCGGGCGTGCTCGAGCGCCTCGTCGAGCCGGAGCGCGTGGTGAAGTTCCGCGTCGCCTGGACGGACGATGAGGGCAAGGTGCAGGTCAACCGCGGTTACCGCATCCAGTTCAACTCCGCGATCGGCCCGTACAAGGGCGGTCTGCGTTTCCACCCGAGCGTGAACGAGGGCGTCATCAAGTTCCTTGGCTTCGAGCAGATTCTCAAGAACTCCCTGACCAGCCTGCCGATGGGCGGCGGCAAGGGCGGCTCCGACTTCGATCCGAAGGGCAAGTCCGATGCCGAAGTCATGCGTTTCTGCCAGGCGTTCATGACCGAGCTGTGCCGTCACATCGGCCAGTTCACCGACGTTCCGGCCGGCGACATCAACGTCGGCGCCCGTGAGATCGGCTACCTGTTCGGCCAGTACAAGCGCATCCGCGACGAATACTCCGGCGTGCTCACTGGCAAGGGCCTCGAATTCGGCGGCTCCCTGGCTCGCACCGAGGCTACCGGCTACGGCCTGTGCTACTACACCCAGGAAGCCCTGCGCGTCCTGAAGAACGATTCCTTCGAAGGCAAGACCGTCGTCATCTCCGGCTCCGGCAACGTGGCCATCTTCGCCACCGAGAAGGCCCAGGCCCTCGGCGCGAAGGTCGTCACCGCCTCCGATTCCAACGGCTACGTCTACGATCCGGACGGCATCAAGCTCGACATCGTCAAGGACATCAAGCTCGGCCACCGCGGCCGCATCAAGGAGTACGCGGAGCGTGTTCCGGGTGCCGAATACCACGAGGGCTGCAAGGGCGTGTGGACCGTGCCGTGCGACATCGCGCTGCCGTGCGCCACCCAGAACGAAATCGATGAGGAGTCCGCCAAGGCCCTCGTCGCCAACGGCTGCAAGGTCGTGTGCGAAGGCGCCAACATGCCGTCCACCCCGAAGGCAATCGCCGTCTATCAGGACAACGGCCTGCTGTACGGCCCGGCTAAGGCCGCCAACGCGGGTGGCGTGGCTGTGTCCGGCCTTGAGATGAGCCAGAACTCCTACCGCCTTTCCTGGACGTTCGAAGAGGTGGACAACAAGCTCAAGTCCATCATGGAGAACATCGTCGCCAATTCCCTGGCCGCCGCCAAGGAGTACGGCCATGAGGGCGATCTGATGCTCGGCGCCAACGCCGCCGGCTTCGTCAAGGTCGCCAACGCCATGGTCGCCCAGGGCGTGCTCTGATCGTCTTTCACAATCCGTTTCAACGGTCCGTGCGATTCGTTCGCACGGACCGTTTTCATATGCGTTACGGCATAACGCGCAACGCAGTATGACGATTGCATAAAAGCGACCGCATAATCGCGATTACATAAGAAAAGACGGCGCCTCCCGAAGTAGGGAAGCGCCGTCTTCTTATGTTGCACGAACGGCTTACGTTGCGCAAGCGCCGTACGAACGCCGTATGACGAATCGATCAGTCGTCGCCGAGCGTCACGTGGATGCCGCCGACCAGCGTGCTCACCACGTTGTACAGCAGCGTGAGAATCACCACCAGCGCGGTGAACAGCACCACTTCGATGATGGAGAAGATGGTGACCGCGCTTAGCACGGTGCTCAGCGAAAGCACGTTGGCAAGGTCGAATCCGCCGGCGTCAAGACCGGTGGAGGACACGATCTGCGTCACCTGATCGAACACGCCGACCACGTTCAGCAGCAGCCACAGCAGCGTCACCGCGACGATCTGGATGATGCCTCCCGCGATGGAAAGCATGAACGCCACCTTGGCCGCGGACCATGCGTCGATGCGGGTCAGGGACAGGCTCATGCGGCGGGCGCGAGGCGCGCCACGACGCGCTTTTTCACGAACCTTCACACCGCCGGACGCGGCGGCCATGTTCTCATGCGCCTGAGACTGTTCCGTACCGCTCAACGGCTGGCTGGATGCGGAACGGGCCACGCGTGGGGCCTGCGCCCCTGCCTGCGCCTGATGGCTTTCATTGTTCTCGCTCATCGTTGCTCCTTGCAGAATCTTGCCTACTTCTAGCCGAGGCTACCAGTTTTCGCAGACGATTCCCCGCCTGTGTCTCAGGCCTCTACATTCTCGCCATCGCCGGCATCGGAAGTGGCTTCCGTACCGGTTTCAGCGGAGTTTTCAGTAGTGGTTTCGGCTTGCGATTGCGCGGCTGCGTCGTTCTGGACTGCTCCGTTTTCCGCGGCGGCTTGCTCGGCGTCATCCTCGTCGGTCTCCTCGTTGCGTGCTATGGAGATGATTTCGTCGTTCTTGTCAGGCTTGGCGAGCGTCACACCCTGGGTGGTACGTCCGGTGCGCTTGACTTCGGCGACGTTGGAGCGGATGACCTTGCCGGACTTCATGATGGCCATGATCTGGTCGGATTCCTCCACGATCACGGCACCCACCAGGGAGCCACGGCCTTCGGCGAGCTGCACGGCCTTGACGCCGTAGCCGTTACGGCCCTGCAGACGGTATTCGCTGATGGCGGTGCGCTTGGCGAAGCCCTCGTTGGTGACCACGAGCAGATCCCTGTCGGAATCGCCCTGCACCACATCCATGGCCAAAAGCTCGTCGCCGTCGCGGAACTTCATGCCCTGCACACCGGCGGTCTGGCGGCCCATCGGGCGCAGCTGCTCGTCGTTGGCTTCGAACTTCAGGCTCATGCCCTGCTTAGAGACGAGGATGATGTCGTCGTCGGCGTTGCACAGCGCGGCACCGATCAGCTCGTCGGCGTTCTCGCCGTTCTCGTCGGTCATGAGTCGTACCGCGATCAGACCACCCTGACGCGGGGAGTCGTATTCGGCGAGCGCGGTCTTCTTGACCTTGCCGGAACGGGTGGCGAGCACCAAGTACTTGGCCACGTCGTAGTTCGGAATCGACAGCACGGTCTGGATCGTCTCGTCCGGGCCGAACTGCAGCAGGTTCGCCACGTGCTGTCCCTTGGAATCGCGGGAGCCTTCCGGCAGCTCGTATGCCTTCAGACGGTACACGCGGCCCTTGTTGGTGAAGAACAGCAGCCAGTTGTGCGTGCTGGTCAGGAAGAAGTGGTCCACCACGTCGTCCTCGCGCAGCTTGGCGCCCTTGATGCCCTTGCCGCCGCGGTGCTGCGCGCGGTATTCGTCGGCCTTGGTGCGCTTGATGAAACCGGAGTGGGTCACGGTGACGACCACGTTTTCTTCGGCGATCAGGTCTTCGACGTTCATCTCGCCGGAGTACGGCAGAATCTTGGTACGGCGTTCGTCGCCATACTTGGCGACGATTTCGTCCAGCTCGTCGCCGACGATCTTGCGCTGGCGTTCCGGCTTGGCGAGGATGTCGTTGTAGTCGGCGATCTTGCGCATGAGCTCATTGTGCTCGTCGAGGATCTTCTGACGTTCCAGGGCGGCCAGTCGGCGCAGCTGCATGGCGAGGATGGCGTCGGCCTGCACCTCGTCCACGTCAAGCAGGTCCATAAGGCCCGTGCGGGCGGTCTCCGCGGACTCGGAGGCACGGATGAGGGCGATGACCTCATCGATCATGTCAAGGGCCTTCAGATAGCCCTGCAGGATGTGGTCGCGTTCCTCGGCCTCGCGCTTGAGGTAGGCGGTACGGCGTGCGATGACTTCGAGCTGGTGGTTTACCCAATGACGGATGAACGCATCCAGGGACAGCGTGCGCGGCACACCGTCGACCAGTGCCAGCATGTTCGCGCCGAAGGTCTGCTGCAGCTGGGAATGCTTGTACAGGTTGTTGAGCACGACCTTCGGCACGGCGTCGCGCTTGAGCACGAGCACGAGGCGCTGGCCAGTACGGCCGGAGGTTTCGTCGCGCATGTCGGCGATGCCTTGGATCTTGCCGTCGCGCACCGCTTCGCGGATGGACACGACCAGACGATCCGGGTTGACCTGGTACGGCAGTTCGGTGATCACGAGGCACATGCGGCCCTTGATCTCCTCGGTGTTCACCACGGCTCGCATGGTGATGAGGCCACGGCCGGTACGGTACGCCTGTTCGATGCCCTTATGGCCGAGAATCGTGGCGCCGGTAGGGAAGTCCGGTCCCTTGATGATGCGGATCAGGTTGTCGAGCAGTTCCTCACGGCTCGCGTCCGGATGGTCGAGCGCCCAATGCACGCCTTCTGCCACCTCGCGCATGTTGTGCGGAGGAATGTTGGTCGCCATGCCGACGGCGATGCCGGACGAGCCGTTGCACAGCAGGTTCGGGAAGCGGGCCGGCAGCACGGTCGGCTCCTGCGTCTTGCCATCGTAGTTCGGCAGGAAATCGACGGTGTCCTTGTCGATGTCACGCACCATTTCCATGGCGAGCGGCGCCATACGGCATTCCGTGTAACGCATTGCGGCTGCCGGGTCGTCGCCGGGGGAGCCGAAGTTGCCCTGGCCGTCGACGAGTGTGTATCGCATCGACCACGACTGCGCCATACGCACCAACGTGTCGTAGATGGCGGAATCGCCGTGCGGATGGTACTTGCCCATGACTTCGCCGACGACGCGTGCGCACTTGGAGTAGCCGCGGTCGGGGCGGTAGCCGCCGTCGTACATCGCGTAAATCACGCGGCGGTGCACCGGCTTCATGCCGTCTCGCACGTCCGGAAGGGCACGATCGACGATGACGGACATGGCGTACGCCAGATAGGATTCGCGCATTTCCTGCTGCAAATCCTTCTTCTGGACGCGTTCGCCGACCATCAGGCCATAATCGGTGTTGTCGGCCTCCTGCGGGCTCAACGGTTCCATGGAGCCGTCAGGCACGAACTGGCCGTCTTCGTTGCTGTTGTTTTCGTCTGCCAATTTCTAATCCTTGCTTTGAAGTCCTGCGAAACCCTACGCGTTTACGCGTCGATCCAGCTGACGTTGCGTGCGTTGCGCTGGATGAACAGACGACGTGGTTCGACTTCGTCGCCCATGAGCATGGAGAAGGTCTCGTCGGCCGCGGCCGCGTCTTCGATCTGCACCTGCTTCAGAATGCGATGGTCAGGATCCATGGTGGTCTCCCACAGTTCCTGGTAGCTCATCTCGCCCAGACCCTTGTAGCGCTGGATGCCTTCGCCCTTCGGCAGCTGGCGGCCCGCGGCCTTGCCTTCGGCGAGCACGCGGTCGCGTTCGGCGTCGGTGTACACGAAGTCGTGCGGGCCCTTGGTCCACTTGAGGCGGTACAGCGGCGGCATGGCCACGTACACGTAGCCGGCGGTGATCATCGGACGCATGTAGCGGAAGAACAGCGTCAGGTTCAGGGTTGCGATATGCGCGCCGTCCACATCTGCATCGGCCATGATGATGACCTTGTGGTAGCGCACCTTGTTGAGGTCGAAGTCCTCGCCGTAGCCGCCGCCGACGGCGGTGATCAGCGATTCGATGGTGTCCGACTTCATCATGCGGTCCAGGCTTGCGCGCTCGGTGTTGAGGATCTTGCCTCGCAGAGGCAGGATGGCCTGCGTGATCGGGTTGCGTCCCTGGATGGCGGAGCCGCCTGCGGAATCACCCTCCACGATGAACAGCTCGCATTCTTCGGGGTTGTTGGACTGGCAGTCCTTGAGCTTGTCCGGCATGCCGGCCGATTCGAAGATCGACTTGCGGCGGGTGTTCTCACGTGCCTTCTTGGCGGCCAGACGCGCACGGGAGGCCTCGATGGCCTTCTGGATGATGTTCTTGGCCTCGTTCGGGTGGGCGTCGAACCAGTCGCCGAGCTTGTCGGTCATGACGCGCTGCACGAAGGTCTTCGCTTCGGAGTTGCCGAGCTTGGTCTTGGTCTGGCCTTCGAACTGCGGGTTGGTGAGCTTGACGGACACGACGGCGGTCAGGCCTTCGCGCACGTCGTCGCCGGACAGGTTCTCGTCCTTGTCCTTGAGGATGTTCTTCTCGCGGGCGTAACGGTTGACCAGCGAGGTCAGCGCGGCGCGGAAGCCTTCCTCATGGGTGCCGCCTTCGGTGGTGGAGATGGTGTTGGCGAAGGTGTGCACGGCTTCGGAATACGCGGTGGTCCACTGCATGGCGATTTCCGCGGAGATGCCGATCTTCAGGTCCTCGGCCTCGAAGTCGATGACGTCCGGTTCGACCGGGGTGGCCTTGCGGGACTTCACCAGGTAGTCGACGTAGTCCTTGATGCCGTCGTTGTACTGGTAGGTGACGGTCTGGAACTTGTCTTCGGTTTCGGATTCCTCGCCGGAAACCTCGTCGCCGGCCTGGTCGGGCTCGCGCAAATCGGTCAGGGAGATCTTCAGGCCCTTGTTCAGGAACGCCATCTGCTGGAAGCGGTTGCGCAGGATCTCGAAATCGTAGGTGGTGGTTTCGAAGATCTTGCCGTCGGCCCAGAAGGTCACGGAAGTGCCGGTGGACTCGCCTTCCTCCATCGGCTTGCCCTTGAGCAGACGCGCGGTCGGCTTCTGGTCGATGTAGGTCTGGGTCCAGTGGAAGCCCTGACGGCGCACTTCGATGTCCACACGGGTGGACAGCGCGTTCACCACGGAGATGCCCACGCCGTGCAGGCCGCCGGAGACCGCGTAGCCGCCGCCACCGAACTTGCCGCCAGCGTGCAGCTTGGTCATCACGGTTTCGACACCGGAGATGCCTTCGCCCGGCACTTCGTCGACCGGGATGCCTCGGCCGTCGTCCACCACGCGCACGCCGCCGTCCGGCAGAATCGTCACTTCGATGTGTGACGCGTAGCCGGCAAGCGCCTCGTCGACGGAGTTGTCGACGATCTCATACACCAGATGGTGCAGGCCGCGAGGGCCGGTGGAGCCGATATACATGCCAGGGCGGATACGCACCGCCTCAAGGCCTTCCAGCACCCTCAGATCGGACGCGTCGTAGTGTTCCGGAGACAGCGAATCGTCAAGTTGCGCATCTTCGAGCTGGTCGTTCTGGATCTGATCCTGAATCTGATCTTCCTGCGTGTTTTCAGCTGATTCGTTCAGCGAATCCGCATCAAGGTCTGCCACAGAGATTCCTTCCTGCATTTTTCCCGCCATCAAGGGTCATTTCCGCAGGTGATACCACCTAGAACGCAAATAAAGGCCCCTTCTAGGCGTTTACATACACTGCTGGATATTCTACTCATGGAGGGGGACAGCGCGCTATAGACATTTGTCCTTGGAATTCAACGGTTTCCAACGGCTTCGGCATGGTTCCGAATGCGTCCGACAAGCCGGAAAACCTCCGTAAACCCCGTCGCAACGGCCTGTTTCACGCGCGCCACAATCGATCTCTCCTGTCAGAGAGGTCGATTGTAAGTCGACTTCGCAATAGCCCTCAGTAGCGAATCTTCCTTGAGATACGCCCACGGCTGAACCCTTGGCTCTGCGGGCCGGTGACCCTCACCTCATTGATGGTCAGACCTTCGAGTTTCCTGCGGATGGTGTCCGTCAGCAACGGCGTCATATACGACAGGGTGGTGGTCCAGGCCGGGCTGTCGCAACGTATCGTCAGCACGCCGTCTCGCAGGCTGGCGGGGTAGGAGTGCTTCGCGTTCTCCACGCCCACCACCTGGTCCCAATGGTCGCGCATCTGCGCCATTTTGAGGTGGGGTATCCATGCGCCGTTCGATGCCAGCAGATTGAACAGGCTGCCGACGGTTTCCGGATCGCGTCCGGGTTTGCCGAAGCTTTCCCACGCCTTGCGCGCGCGTTCCTCGCGTTCCTTGAGCCGCCCGGCACGGTCGCTGATGCGGTCGAACACTTCGGCCGGCAGTTTGCGTTGGTCGAGGTTCAGCAGTTCGCAGATTGGTGGTTTCGGCATTAGGATTCGGCCTCGATTCCTTGCGATTGCGCGCCACGTCCGGCGGCAAGCATGGCCGCCATCGCCGCGATATCGCCGTCCGTCTCCTGCGATTGCGCACGCAGCGCGGCAACGTCGATGACATGCGCCTTGCCTTGCGGAATATCGCTTGCCGCGGCAACGGTGATCAGCACCTGGTCCTGCCGTCGCGCGAGGTCGAGGATCTGCCCGCGACGGGACTCGTCGAGCTGGGCGAACACATCGTCGAGGATCACGATCGGCTTGACGTCGCGCTGCGCCGAAACCACTTCGTACAGCGCCATTTTCAAGGCCAACGCCATTGTCCACATCTCGCCGTTCGAAGCGAATTCGCGGGCTGGCATGTCGTTGAGCCGCAATGTCAGATCATCGCGCTGCGGTCCGATTAGATTCTGCCCACGGGCCACTTCGCCGGGGTAGATGCGTTGGAAATGACGGCTGATTTCCGCGGCCGGCTCGTCGAACAGAAGCACCTCGTCGAAGGACGGCTCATACACCAGGTCGGCCTGTTCCTCTTCGCCCGCCAACGAAGCATAGATGCGGGTGAACGGCTCGCGCAGCAGTCCGATCACATCGTTCCGGTCCTTGGTCAATTGCACGCCGAGGGCGATGAATTGGCCGGTCCACACTTCCAGACCGCTCAGCACGGCCTGACGCCCGTATTCGGGATCGATGCCGGAGCCGTCAGACAGCTGTTTGAGCAATGCGGCACGCTGTTTGGCAACGTGCGTGAACTGTTGCAACGACTGCGCATAACGGGGCAACAGCAGCGAAGCCGCCTGGTTGAGGAAGTTCCGTCGGGTGGCCGGATCGCCAGACACCAACCGCTGGTCTTCGGGGGTAAAGGACACGGAGGGGACCAAACCCACGATATCCCTCATATATTGCGATTTTCCGCCGTCCACGCGCGCCCTGTTGGCGCCTCGCGCGGCGATGGTGATCTCATATGTGCGCTGTTCGCCCGCATCTTCGACGTTGGCCCGGACAGTGGCGGAAGGGTGGCCTTTTTCGACCAGCGGCAGCGATGACGAGGTGCGGTGGCTGGAGCCGGTGGACAGCACTTCCACGGCTTCCACGATATTGGTTTTCCCTAGGCCGTTCGAGCCTTGGAGAATGTTGATTCCCGGTTCGAAATCAAGCACGCAATGGTCCCATGACCGGTAATGGTCGAGCGCGAGACGGGAGATATGCATGAAAACCGGGATTCCTTGAAGGTGATGGCATGGTGGCCCGGACGGGAACTTGCCGTCCGGGCCACAGGTGGAACGAAATCAGTTGTTGAAGCGCATCGGAACGAGCAGGTAACGGTAGTCCATGGATTCGTCGGAATCCGCTTCCTGCTGGCCGTTGAATTCCACGGGCTTGACCGCGGTGGTCATCTTCATGCGCACGAACGGCTCGCTGATGGCGCTCAGGCCGTCGACCAGATAGGAGGGGTTGAACGCCACGGTGATGTCCTCGCCGTCCATGTCGATGTCGAGAATCTCCTTCGCCTGTGCTTCGTCGGCGGTGCCGGCCGACAGCGTCAGCTCCTGGCCGGAGAAGACCATGCGGATCGGGGCGTTGCGTTCGGCGACCAGCGAAACGCGCTTGATGGCGTCGATGAGGGCCTGCTTGTTGATGACGGCATGAATCGGGTATTCATCGGCATACAGGCGGTCAACGGCCGGGAATTCGCCGTCGATGAGCTGGGAGGTGGACACGCGGCCGGCGTTCTCGAAGCCCAGCAGGGACGGGTTGTCCGCATCGAAATCGATGGTGACGTTCTGATGCTCGTCCAGCGAACGCGCCATGTCGCGCAGCAGCGAGCCACGGACCAAAGCGGTGGTGCTGATGGTCGCATCCTCCGGCGTCCAGGTGAAGCTGGAACGGGCCAGACGGAAACGGTCGGTGGAGCTCATGATGACCTTGTCGCCCTGGAACTGGACGCGGATGCCGGTGAGCACCGGACGGTTCTCCTCACGGGAGACCGCGACGGACGCCTGGTTGACGGCCTGAGCGAAGGTAGGGGAGTCCACCTGGCCCAGTTTCGTCGGCACCACGGGCAGATCCGGATATTCGCTTTCCGGCATGAGCTGCATGGTGAAGGTCGACTTGCCCGACGTGATGGTCATCGTGGAACCATCAGTGGAAAGATAGGTTTTCGCAGCGGGCAGCGACTTGGTGATGTCGGCAAGCAGTTTGCCCAGCACCAGAACGCTACCGGCCTCGTCCACGCCGGCTTCGATGTGGTGGCGTGCGGAAATGGCGTAGTTGAAGGCGGAAAGCTGGAGTGTGCCGTCAATGGCTTCCAGACGGATGCCCGCCAGAATCGGGGTTGCGGGACGTGCGTCGATGACACGTGTGGTCCATGCCACGGCATCGGCAAGAGCTTGGGAATTGACTTCGACTTTCATGGTGTATTCCTCGTTTCGTTCGATCCACATGCCATTCTAGCGATAAGAGCAACGACGACGAAAGCGTGGGGAATTCCCCGCATTACGAGAATGACGATGAAAGTAAGAAAAACGTACTTTCGTAATAATAAGCCCTGTGGATAGTGTGGATAAGCTCGCGTAGCCCAAGTGCAGCAACACTTCAGTACGAGACGTCACCTGTGGATAACTTCTGAGTCGAATGTGGATAAGAGCATGGGTTATCCACAGGCTCATGGCCGCGCAAAACTTATCCACAATTCACTGTGAATAATCCACGAGCCATCCACTGCCGTTTTCCGTGTTTCCAACGGCTTTTCCACAGACCTTTCCCCGAAATGTGGATATGTATGTGGAAAACTCGATGTACAAGAAATTCTGTCCGGGCGTGTCACGCGGATAGTAAAAAGGCTGGTAAATAATTTACCAGCCTAAGGAAAACCGTTGGAAATACGCCGTTTGTTGTGGTTGCTTCCGTTACTTGTCGTTGGAACGCTGCTTGAGCTGCAGAGTCAACTCGGTCACGTAGTTGTAGATCTCCTGCTTCTCCTGCATCTCGTCGTTGATGCGCGTATACGCGTGCATCACGGTGGTGTGGTCCTTGCCACCGAAGACCAAGCCGATGTCGTTGAGGCTCATGCTGGTCAGCTCGCGTACCAGATACATGGCGATCTGGCGTGCCAGCGCGATCTTCTTGGTACGCGAACGGCCGACGATGTCGTCGAACGTCAAATAGAAGTACTTGGCCACCTGCGTGATGATGTCCGCGGGCTTGATCTCCACGTCGGTGGTGAAGAAGTCCTGCAAAGTCTGCTCCGCAAGGGCTTTGGTGACCGGCTGGTTGCTCAGCGACGCCATGGCGGTCACACGGTTCAGCGCGCCTTCCAGCTCGCGGATGTTCTCGGTGAACCGTTCCGCGATCAGGTTGAACACGTCGTTGGGAATATTGGAGCCGTTCATGGTGGCGATCATGCGCAGAATGGCGATTCGCGTCTCCAGATCCGGCGGTTTGACGTCCACGGTCAGGCCCGATTCGAAGCGGGAGATCAGACGTTCGTTGAAGCCCTGCAGGTCCTTCGGCGGCACATCGGAGGCGATCACGATGCGCTTGTTGGCCTGATGCAGGGTGTTGAACGTGTGGAAGAACTGCTCAAGGGTCGCGTCCTTGCCGCTCAGGAACTGGATATCGTCGATGAGCAGCACGTCGACCTCGCGGTAGCGGCGGTTGAATTCCTTGATCTGGCCGGAACTTTGGTTCGTATCGGCCAGAGCCTCGATGAATTCGTTGGTGAATTCCTCACTGGTGACGTAGCGGACCTTCAGATTGGGGTCCTTGACCAGCGCGTAGTTGCCGATGGCATTCAGCAAATGGGTTTTGCCCAGGCCGGAGCCTCCGTAGATACACAACGGATTGAAATCATGGCCGGAACCCTCCGCCACGGCCAGCGCCACGGTACGTGCGAAACGGTTGGAATCGCCGGGCACGAAGGTGTCGAAGGTGGCGTTCTTGTTCAAATGCGTTTCGGGGTCGAGCAGCGGCCTGTTCTGGCCGCTCTGGAAATGGTCCTGTTCCGGCGGCATCGTCGCGGGAATCGGCAACTGGCCCTGCATCGTCTCGTTCGCAGGGGACTTCGCCGGTGATTTCGCGGGGGAGAAGCGCGGATAGGTTTCCTCCGGCTGTTCCTCCGTTTTCGGCTTCATTTCAACGATTTTGAAGGCGGGGAAGATGTCCTGTTCGGCGGATTCGCGCAACGCCTCCATCAACGGCTTGTTCAATTCGGTCTGCAAAGCCTGCTGAGCCGCCTCACTGGGCACGCACAGCATGATGGTCGGACCCCACATGCCTTCGGGATAGACGTTCTCCAGCCAGCTTTTGTCGCGTACGGACAGCGACGGATTCTGGTGCAGCAGGGCCAAAGCGTCGGACCACACCCCACGAGCCTGCTCGAGAGGATCTGTTGTCGTGTTATCAGCCACGGATAATCCTTTCTCGACAGACGTACCACTGATGTGCAACTGTATATTTGTACTCTCTTTTCCCCGAGTTATCCACCGGCATGCGTGTTGAAAAGATTGAAATGTGAATAACATTGTTGTAGTTTGTGGATAACTTTTGTGGGGAATTCGGCGGAATCGCAACGATTATGTGGATTGTTTTATGCGGGGAATCCCCATGAAAATGTGAAGAAAAATGGACGACGCGACAATCTGTTCAGGGGTCAGAGTAGTTTAGTAGAGCTTGACTCATGAGGAGCCGTGCCTTGGCATGGCTAAAAACACCGGGAGCATTAATTATGAAGAGGACATTCCAGCCGAACAACCGCCGTCGCCACATGAAGCACGGTTTCCGTCAGCGCATGCGCACCCGCGCAGGCCGCGCTCTGATCAACCGTCGCCGCGCCAAGGGCCGCAAGTCCCTCGCTGCCTGATTTTTTTAGTGGCATAGAGCGGTGGAACGGCTGAAAAGCCATCGCGATTTTGTTGCGGTGCTCAAACGCCGTCGTAGGGTATCGCGAGAAGACATCGTCGTGCATTATCTGATGCACGACGATGTCGTAACGGGCGATACAGCGACGGTGCAAGGCCGCCGTGTCGGCTTGGCCGTTTCCAAAGCTGTTGGCAACGCGGTCACGCGCAACGCCGTGAAAAGGCGTTTCCGTGTGCTTGCACGAAAGTACGAATCACTATTACCTGAATCCTGCGATATCGTGTTGCGTGCCAAGCCAAGTGCCGCACGTGCCGATTTCCTGTCGCTTGAGCAGCAGATGGCATCGTGTTTCGAAGCGGTGAAACGTAAAACCGCTTCCCGGCAATGAGCAAGGGGCATCATCGCAATTGGATGGTGCGGCTCATCCGCTGGTATCAGAAACATATTTCCGCCCATACCGCACCTCGGTGCCGGTATTATCCCAGCTGCTCCAGTTATGCGATTCAGGCGATTGAACGATTTGGCTGCCTTAAAGGTGGCCTTCTTGCGTTATTACGCCTTCTTCGTTGCAACCAGTGGAACCGTGGAGGAATCGACGACGTTCCACAGCTCTATTCCTTGTTTTACAGATGTTCGTGGTCGAAGGCACATGAGGAGCCTCGTCTCACGCCTCTGGATGTAGATGAACCTATAGGCGATAAGGAGAATGGCCTGTAATGAATCAAGATCAATTCCTCCTCGATAGTGGTTTCTGGGGCTGGCTGTACAAGCTCCTGTACCCCGTCGAGTGGCTCATGACGCAGATTATGGCCGGATTCCACCGATTCATGGTGATGCTGGGCATGAACGAGATCGGTTTCTCGTGGGTCATGTCCATCGTGTTCCTGGTGATTGTGGTCCAGGCGTGCGTGTTCCCGCTGTTCTACAAGTCCATGAAGGGCATGCGCAAGATGCAGGCCCAGATGGCCGTTTTGCAGCCCAAGATGCAGCGCATCCAAAACAAGTACAAAGGCAAGAACGATCCCGCCAGCAAAGAGGCTTTGCAACGCGAGATGATGAAGCTCTACCAGGACAACGACGCGAACCCGATGGGCGGCTGCACGTCGATGCTGCCTATGTTCGTGCAGGGTCCTGTGTTCATGTGCATGTTCTACACCCTGTCGGCCATTCCATACATCGCCCGTGGCAAGTTCAGGAACGGTTCCGGCCTCGGCGCCTTCGACATCGCCACCGCCAAGCAGTTCACCTCCACCAACGTGTTCGGCGTGAACGTGGCCGAGAACTTCACCACCGCCGACATCCACGGCAAGATCATCATCGGCATCTTCGTGGCGTTGATGTGCTTCTGCCTGTGGCTCATGCAGTACAACAGCATGAAGCGCAACATGGCCCAGAGCGCTGCGAACAAGCAGACTGAAATGATGCAGAAGATGATGCTGTGGATGTTCCCGATCATGTACATCTTCTCCGGCGTCGCCATGCCGTTCGCAGTGCTGGTGTACTGGTTGACCAACAACATCTGCAACCTGCTGCGTTCCGTCTGGCAGATCCACGTCTTCCCGACTCCGGGATCCCCGGCCGCCGAAGCGAAGGAAAAGCGCGACCACGCCCACGAGAACGCCCGCCGCGCCAAGGCCGGTCTGCCGTCCCTCGAAGAGGAGGAGCTGCAGAAGGCCAAGGAAGCAGCTGAGAACAAGGAAAAGAACGGCTACCAGCGCGTGCAGCCGAGACGCAAGAAAAAGAAGAAGAAATAAGTATCGGGTGTGTCCTGTGTTCCACGTGAAACACAGGACACACCGTTTTATACGCGGCAATCACCAACGTGATACACAACAATCGCTAGACTTGAATAACAAGAACCCCGCTCAAAGGAGTACAGAACCATGGCGCAAGATGATGAGAAGACCATCGATCAGCTCAATGAGGAAGCTGATATCGCTGCCGATTACCTCGAAGGATTGCTCGACATCGCCGACTACGAAGGCGACATAGAAATGGGCGTGCGCAACAACCGTCCGATGGTGCAGATCGTCGCCGACGACGACACCGACATCAAGCATCTAATCGGACGCAATGGGGAAGTGGTCGACGCGCTGCAGCAGCTGACCCGCCTTGCTGTGCAGCAGAAAACCGGCGAACGCTCCCACCTCATCGTGGACGTCGACGGCTTCCTGAAGCGCAAGCGCCAGCGTCTGCACGACCTCGCCCTGGACGCCATCGATGAGGCGCGTGAGACCGGAGAGCCGGTGGATCTGAAGCCGATGAACTCCTTCGAGCGCAAGATCATCCATGATGTGGTGCGCGAGGAAGGCATGAAGTCTCGGTCCCATGGCGAAGAACCGCATCGTTACGTCACGGTGTACGTCAAGGCTTCCGCAGCCGATGACGCCGACGAGATCGACGAAGCCTGAAATAGTTTCACGTGAAACATGAAGCGTCGCGAGTTTCTCGCGGCGCTTTTTGATGCCTGTAGATTAGGATGGTGTGCATGAGTGATGTGAATGACGAATTGGATGGGTCGCCGATTCTTGAGGAAGTGCTTGGCGATGCATTGGGCAAGTTGAAGGTGTTTCACGTGAAACTTGCTGCGGAAGGAGAGCCGCGCGGGCTGATAGGGCCACGCGATGTCGGTATTATTTGGGAACGGCATATTCTGAACTCCGCGGCCATCGTACCGTTCATCCGTGAAGCAACGGCCAAGAGGCAATTCAAGACGGTGGCGGATATCGGCAGTGGTGGAGGATTCCCCGGTATCGTGGCGGCCGCCTGCCTGCCGGACCACCAGTTCACCTTGGTGGAACCGATGGAACGCCGTATCGAATGGCTTCATGAGTGCGTTGACGAAATGGGATTGGACAATGTCTCGATAGTGCGCTCCCGAGCCAACGCCGTAATCGAAGCCGTCCGCGGTTCGAACGGTGGCCGGAAGGGCAGGGGAGAGGATGCCGTCGATCTCGACGGAAATCCCATCCCGGTCAAGCATCCGTTTGCCGTGGTGACCTGCCGTGCGGTCGCGCCGATGGCCAAACTATCCGGATGGACGCTGCCGTTGCTGGACAAAGGCGGACGGCTGGTTGCCCTGAAAGGACGATCCGCGCAGGAGGAAATCGTCAAGGCCACCAAAGAGATCTCCAAAAACGGCGGTATCCATCCCCGCGTGGTGGAGGCCGAGGTCGGTCCGGGTCTGGAACCGACGCATGTGCTGATGGTGGACAAGCGATAAGTTATCCACAAAATCGCGTGAGTTATCCACAGTATCCACAATCGCGGAAATGTGTTACGAAGCATCTTGAAGAAGCTTGGAATTGCAACGATTGTTCTGTGGATAACTTTTGGGTGGTCGGATGAGTTATCCACCAACTATCCACCGTTGTTCACAATGGTGCACATGGCCGTGAACAGGTGAAAATCTGTCCACCCAAATGATGAAACTTGATTGTTGAATATGTATAGGAAGGCTAGTTCATGACTGGACCTGAAGAACCAGACAATTTGACGTCGATGGAATCCGCCACGGAAACCATCAAGCGAATCTTCGAAGGCTCGACATCCCCCGTAGGCGCGCAAATCGCTGATGAATCGACGCGATACAAGGCATTGGAGCATGCGGTCTGCCCGAAGCCGGCCCAAACACGCCTGATCGCAGTCGCCAACCAGAAAGGTGGCGTCGGCAAAACCACATCCGCGGTGAACCTGTCCGCGGCCTTGGCCCGTTTCGGATGCAAGGTCCTGCTTATTGATATGGATCCGCAGGGCAACGCCTCCACGGCATTGGGTGCCCCGCACGCCTCCGGTCAGCCTTCGGTGTATGACGTCATCGAAGGACGCAAGCGCATCGCGGAAGTCAAGTGCACGTGCCCTGATTTCGACAACCTCGACGTGGTCCCCGCATCCATCGATTTGAGTGGCGCCGAACTTGAGGTCGCCGACATGGCGGACCGCAACTCGCTGCTGAAGAACGCGGTGGACGAGTTCCTCGCCACCAGCGAAGAGCATTACGATTACGTGATCATCGACTGCCCGCCGAGCCTGGGTCTGCTGGTGATCAACGCCATGTGCGCCGTGCACGAAATGCTGATTCCGATTCAGGCCGAGTATTACGCCTTGGAAGGTTTGGGCCAGCTCATCAACACCATCGGACTGGTGCAGGAACATTACAATCCGTCGCTGCTGGTCTCCACGATGCTCATCACCATGTACGACAAGCGCACGCTGCTGAGCCGCGAAGTGCATGGGGAAGTGAAGAAGCACTATCCGACAATCGTGCTCGACACCACCATTCCGCGCACGGTGAAGATTTCCGAAGCGCCAAGCTTCAACCAAAGCGTGATCGCATACGACCCCAAGGGCATGGGTGCGATCGCGTACTGCGAAGCCGCGCTGGAACTTTCGCGTCGTTCCGATACGGTGCTGCAGGCAATCGATGCAAGAAGGAATGAGAACTGATCATGGCAACTAAGTCGCGTTTGGGTAAAGGTCTTGGCGCACTGTTTCCTTCTCTTCCGGGGGAGCCGCAGCATCAGGAGCATGCGGCGCCTGCCGCTGCCGCCAAGGAAGTCAAGGCTTCCAAGACTGATGGGCATGTGGAATCCAAGAGCGCGTCCGCTACCGCACAGGCATCGGTGAACGCCGTGCAGGGGATGAAGCATGCTGTTTCACGTGAAACAACCAAGAAAAACCAGCATCGTCGTGCCAGCATGCCGTCGATTTCGTTGAACGAAAGCGCGCATCCCGCGGACATGTTCTTCGGCTCCACCGCTCAGCCAGCTTCCGAACAGGGCGAGCAGCAGGGGAGTGTTTCACGTGAAACCACGCCGACCGAACATAAGAAGGACGAACCGGAACTGCTTCCCGTGCAGGGTGGATATCTGGTTGAACTGCGTTTGAGCGACGTCGGTCCCAATCTGCATCAGCCACGTACCATTTTCGATGAAGACGACCTGCGCGAGCTAGCCGAATCCATCAAGGAAGTCGGCGTACTGCAGCCAATCGTCGTACGCAAGCGTCCGCAATCGCAAATCGAAGCCGCCCGCAGGGAAGCCGCAGCCAAACCGGCCGAACCGCACAACATGTTCGACGGGCGCATGGATAGCATGTACGAGCTCATCATGGGCGAACGTCGTTGGCGCGCATCGCAGATCGCCGGCCTGAAAACGATTCCGGCCATCGTCAAAACCACCGCCGATGACGATATGCTACGTGACGCACTGCTGGAAAACCTGCATCGCGTCGCGCTGAATCCACTGGAAGAGGCGGCTGCCTACCAGCAGATGATCGACGATTTCGGCCTGACGCAGGCCCAACTGTCCAAGTCGGTGTCGAAATCCCGTCCGCAAATCGCCAACACCTTGCGATTGCTCAACCTGCCGGCCGCCGTGCAGAAGAAGGTCGCATCCGGACTGCTGTCCGCGGGCCACGCGCGTGCGCTGCTGGGACTGCCGACGGAAGCGGATATGGAACAGCTGGCCACGCGCATCATCGCCGAGGGACTGTCCGTACGTAGCACCGAGGAAATCGTGTCGATGAAGGCCGCCGAAAGCGACCAGCCCAAGAAGCCGAAGGCCAGCAAGCTTAATCCGTGGGCTGGTACCCCCGTTCAGGTTGGTCTGGAGCAGCGTTTCGGCACCAAGGTCTCCATCAAGGGATCGAAGAAGCACGGGCGAATCGAAATCGTGTTCAAATCGGAAGACGATATGAAACGCATCGTCGACCTGCTTATGCAGCAGCAGAGCTGAACGAACCGAGCCAATCGAGCTCGGCGAGCGATAATGATTTGAACGATTTGAGCCTTACTTGAGCGAATCGAGATAAGCCTGCGCATCCAGCGCGGCGCGGCACCCCATGCCCGCCGCGCTGATGGCCTGCCGATAGACGCTATCCACGCAGTCTCCCGCGGCGAAAACGCCGGGTTCGCTGGTACGCGTGCTGGCGCCATCGACCGTGATATAACCAGCTGAATCGACGTCTACAAGCCCGTTAAGAAAAGCAGTGGCAGGAGTGTGCCCAATCGCCATGAAAACGCCGTTAGCGGGGATTGCAGAGGTCTTTTCGGTGGCGGTGTTGCGCACCTCCACCTCCTGTACGCCGTTCTCGTCGCCGCGAATCTCCTGCACCACAGCGTCAAGCATGAAATCGATTTTCGGATTGCGTTGCGCACGCTCCACCATGATGCGGGAAGCACGGAACGTGGAACGCCTATGAATAAGGGTGACGGACGAGCCGAAACGGGACAGGAAATCAGCTTCTTCGAAAGCGCTGTCGCCGCCGCCGACCACCACAATCGGCTTGTTGCGGAAGAAGAAACCATCGCAGGTGGCGCAGTAGGAGACACCTTTGCCTGCGTATTCCGTCTCGCCTGGCACGCCCAGCTTACGATAGTTTGAGCCTGTTGCGATGACCAGCGCGCGTGCGTCGTACACGTCGCCGCCGTCAAGGGTGACGGTTTTGATGCCGGAATCGGCATTCGAAGCAACCGAAACAACATCGTCCCAAACGATATGCGCGCCGAACCGTTCCGCCTGCTTGCGCATATTGTCCATCAGATCCGGACCCATGATGCCATCGGGAAAGCCTGGGAAATTCTCCACTTCGGTGGTGTTGACCAACTGGCCGCCGGGCGTCAGCGCGCCGGCGACGACCAGCGGCTCGAAGCCGGCGCGGCCAAGATAGATCGCGGCAGTATAGCCAGCCGGGCCGGAACCGATAATCACCACATCACGCATATCACTCATGGTTGCTACTGTAATGCAGTTTCCACGACGGTTGCGGGCGGTTTTGCAGATGGCGTTCAAAAAAGCGTTCAAAAAAGTCAGCTATCCGTCACGTTGTTTCACGTGAAACAAAAAGAGGGTGTGCGGAACAATCCGCACACCCTCCTTGTCTGCCGATGCGTCAGAAAATCTGCACCGAATCGATGTACAGTTGGTTGCCGGGAAGGCTGTCGAACGGCACCCACAAGAGGATGTCCTGGGTCTCCACGGCCTTGTTGAACTTGATTTCGGTGGTGCCGCTGGCGTCGAACTCGAACTGGGCGACCTGTTCACCCTGGTTCGGGCTGGACTTGGCGTTCACGCGAATGTAGCCCTGGCCGCCGGAAGAACGGATCTTGATGACCATGCGATACGCTTTCTGGGGCTGGCTGAGGTGGAGGTAATAACCGTAACCCTGTTGTCCGTCCGGATTGGACAGGAACTGGCGGTTGTCGATCTCATACGGAGTCGTGTTCTCTGGCATCTTCGGTTCCGGAACCTTCCGCACCTTCTTATCCGAAGTCACCACCTTGTCGACGTCCTTCTTGGCGGAATGGTTCTTCTTCGTGGTTTTCTTCGGCTTGCTGGAATCGGAGCTGCCGTTGTCGGAGCTGTTGGCATCGTTGGAATCGCTGTTTGCATCGCTGGCGGAGCTGCTGCCATTGCCGGAATCGCCATTATCGCCGAAAGGCACGTCGTCAAGGTTCATTTCCGGCCACGGATTGTTGGAATTCGTATTGGTGATGCCGTCATCCGGCTTCTTGGTCAAACCATGAATGGCGAATCCCAATGCGACGGCCACCACAATGAACGCGACCACAATGGCCACGACCTTGGTGGTGAGCTTGCCGAACAATTTGGCATTGGCGACCTCGGCCGGACTGGAGGAAGAGGCTTTAGGGGCAAAGCTCGGCGGCACCGCAACGGGGGTTCCGTTTTCGTTCTGATATGCCACGTCGATCGCTTCCTGCTCCGCCTTCAACGCGCGTGCGGATTCCTCGCCCGGCTCGATGACCCGTCCGTCAGGTCCGATCACCGGAATGCGACCGGTCTTCTCCAATTGCGAATCGTCCGTATGATAATCGCCCTGCGGCGACGGCGTGGAAACACGGATGGGGAAGGAGAACGGCGAATCCACATCTTCGGAGGATCCGTCGAGGTCCTCTTCGCTGAGTAGTTCGCGGCTGTTGTTCCACAGCGATTTCACGGCACCGCCGGTCGCGGCCATACCCTTGGCCAAGGCTTCCTTGCTGTCGGAGAAATCAGTGTGTGGTTCAGGCGCTTCGAACGTCATTTCCGGAATGCTTCCGGTTTCAGCCAGCGTATCGGGCAAGGCGATGGCATCCTGCTCGAGAATCTGCAGCAGGGGCACGTTCACAATCGAGCATTCCGAATCCGCGGACGGTAACGCAATATCGGGGCCGTTAAGCTTCGCCAGCGGCTCGTAGTCGCCCAGCAACGCCTCCAATTCGGCGATGGTGGCCATCGGAACGGTCGGGAAACCGTCCTTCTCCTTGAGATCCAGACCACGCTTGCAAATCACGCGGAACTCCATCGGCACGTTCGGTGAAATCGCGTCAAGATGGTAGTTCGTGGACAGCGTCGACGGCGTGCGCGTCAGCAGGGAATACAGCAGGGAAGCGACCTGGCGAATCGCAAGCTGCTCCTGGTTTTCCACGGATTGCACGCGCGAAGTATCGGCCAGCATGATGCTTACCGGCGCGTCGGCGATTTCAATGCCGTTGCGGGTCAATCGCACGGTGTCCGTGCTGATCGAGAAATGCGTGAGATTGTCTTTCTGCAACACGTGCAGGGCTTCGACGACCTCACCAAGAATGGAACGGATCGCGGTGAAGCTCAGCGGCTTGCTGGACTGCGTGAGATACTCGCTCAACGACATGCCGGCATCGAGCTGCGTGATCACCAACGCCACCTCGCCCACGTGCTGAAGCTGCAGCACCTGCGTGAAATGGGCGTCGTGGGAAATCGCCAGCATGGAGGCCGTCGCATTGACGTCCTGCAAAGCCTTGCGGTTGTTGACGATAAAAAGCTGGCAATCCCGGGCAAGCACGTGATCGCTTGCCTTCCAAACCTGCAAGCCGGTTTCCTCGCGCAATGGCGAAACCAGCACATAGCGGTTGCTGATGGTATCTCCCAGTTGAGGTTTCATGGTTTCCTTCAACTCTGTAACGATTGTTCTACCTACGCTGTTATTCTTGGTCGCCGTTTTCGGCGGTACTTTGCTCAAGTTTACCGTTGGGGCTGGCCGTTCCGCCAGACTTAGGCTTGTTGCCAAGCCCTGGTATGCGGGCGGCGAGCATGCCCACGACCGAAGTGAGCTCCTCGGCACGCAGCGCCCACAGGCACGCCAGATAGACGATGGCGATGACGATGGTGAGCAGTATCGCGGACAGAACCGCCTGACCCCAGTTCATAGTGCCGTCGTCGGGGCCGATATGCGCTCCGACCAGCCGGTAGACGCCGTTGCGGCACAGCAGGCCAATCACGCAGGCGGCTATCGTGGCCACCAGCGCCTTCGCATAGGCGGTGATGATGCGCTTGTCGTCCACATCGCCGTCGAAACGGGAACGGAGCATGTGCGTAAGCAGCGGATACGGCAGGATGAAGCTCACCGAAATCGCCAATCCGATGACGGTGATCCACTGCGTGGGCGGCAGAATGAACGTCGACGCGATGATGGCGCCACCCTGGATGGCCATGGTGATCGCCATGAAAATAAACGGATGCTTGCCGTCTTCGAACGCGTAGAACGTGCGTTGGATGACCAAATACGAGCTGGAAAGTGGCAGGCCGATGCCCAAAGCGGCGAGCGGCGCGCTGATGAGCAGCGCCTCACGCACGCTGATGGACGGCAGCAGTGCGAGGATGATCGGCAACGGAAGCACGATGAACGCCGCTGCGAAGAAGCACATGATGAGATTGAGATTACGCAGGGCCGAGCTCAGATCCTTGCGCGCCTCGTCGATATTGCGGTCCGCGATGGCTTTCGATATTTTCGGGAAGATCGCAGTGGCGATGGACACGGCGATCAGCGAATACGGCAGCATGTAGATGGTGTACGCATTCTGATACGAGGCGTTGCCGGCCACGTCCAACTGGCTCATATGCAGCTGTTCCGAAGCCTTGAACGGCGCGCTGGTGGCCACGCGGGTGACGATGATGTTGACGATCTGATCGACGCCGACGATGCCGAGGCTCCACGCGGCGACCGGTCCCATCGAACGCAGTCCGATGCCGTGAACGCCGAATTTCGGACGGTATTTCAGGCCGATTCTCGTCAAAGGAATGAACAGCACCAGCGCCTGGAACGCCACGCCAAGCGTCCAAGTGCCGGCGGTCAGCGCGATTTTCGTCGGCGTCCAGAAGTCCAGCGGACGTTCCGTGGCCCTGCCGAACATCGCGATGAACGCGCCGAAACCGATGCAGCTGATGATGTTCGCGCCGACCGAGCTCCACGCATACGTGACGAAATGGTCCTTCGCCGCGAGAATCTGCCCGATCACCGTATACAGGCCGTAGAAGAAGATCTGGGGCATGCACCACAAGGTGAAGGAGGTGGCGAGGGCCATGGTTTCGGCGCTGCCGTTGACATACAGTTTGGTCAACAACGGCGTGGCAACGGCCATGAGCAGCGTCACACCTAACAACAAGGTGATGGCAAGGGTGATGAGTTTGTTGAGCTTGGTTTCGGCGTCCTTCGATTTCAGCGTGCGCACGATCTGCGGCACAAGCACCGCGTTGAAGATGCCGCCGGAAACCAGTGTGTAGATGACCTGCGGAATCATCGAACCGGCCTGGTAGGCGTTGGCGGCATAGCCGGTGGTGCCCAAGGCCCAGGCAAGCAGGATGGTGCGGATTTGGCCGGTCACGCGCGAAGCGGCGGTACCGGAGGCCATGATCAGTGAGTTACGGCCAACGGAAGAACTCATTCGTCGGGATCCTTCTTACGGTTGAATTGACGCCACAGTCCCACAGCGCCCAAGAGCACGGCGAAGCCGATGATGACGAAACCGCTCTTGTCGCTGATCTGCAGCGCGCTGGTGATGTGGGTGACCTGCGTGGCTCCAAACGCTGCACCATTCCTGTCGAACAGGCTGATGGTGGCGTTGGCGGTGCCGGACGTGGACACACGGATGGTGAACGCCACCTGTGCCTCGCCGTGGGGCGGCACCTGCACGGTGTCGAATCGGGACGTGACGATCTGCATGGAATCGGTCAGCGACGAGACCTTCACCTTTACCGGGTACGGGTGGCTGTTGCTGATGGTCACCGGCATTTTCGCGGTTTCGCTGACCACGTTCACGCTTTCCGTCGGCGTGATCGCCACACCGTTGATCAGCAGGGCCGCGAGCTGGTTCGCGCCTTCCGCCATCGTGCTTCTGGAAGGGCTCTCGCCGCCCAACGCGTGCAGGGCCATGATGGTGTGGGCGTTCGTCAGCTGCCTGCTCCAGGTGTTGACGTCGGATTCGTCTTTTCCGTTCGGCTTGACGAGGATCGACGTATTGAAACGTTTGATGTTGCTCGATGAGTTCGCCAGCGCGCTCAGAGTCTGCTGGACGTCGCTGCGCATGCCATCGGTAAGGCCGTCCGTTTGGGGAAGGTCGGTTGACATGCTGGCCGCATCTTCGGAGATGTCGGCATCCTTCAACGTGGCGAGATCGGTGAGGTTCAGCCACGGCGACTGCTCGATGTCGCTCATCAGCGCGTCCACAACACTGGGGTCGGAATCCTCGTTCAGACAGACCAGCAGGTTGCGTTCCGCATAAGGCTGTTCCATCTGGTAGAACGCGCTTTGCGCGACGAATCGCGCCAATCTGCCGGCCGTGGTTCCCTCGCTGTCGGCGTTGGCATCGTCACTGGTCGCCTTGCCTTGGGCCAGGCCGGAAAGCACATTCTGCGCGGAAAGCACGGTGATGTCCCCGGCATCGGTGGAGACCACCGTCTTGCCGGTACGTACGGTAGCCGCATCGTCCTCTTCGAAGTCATGCGTGGCGATGACGGTGCCGTACCCCTGCTGGCGGGCCTTCGTCAACGCTTGTAGGGTCCAATTGCCGTTGCCCTGCCACGCGTATGCGGTGATGTCCGCGTTGCTGTCGCCCAATGCCGATTGATAGGTTTTCCGGGCTTTGGCTGCGGACCATTGACGGTCGTTGATACCGGCTGCGCTGTAGGCCGGAGCGTTGTTCATGGCGCTGTAGGCGGTCATGTCGAACAATGCGGGCTGGGTGATGCCGTCGACCCGCGTTGGCATCGCCATCGCCTGCAGGTAGGTCGGATCTCCTACGACCTGCAGCATGTCGTGCTTGGCGAAGGTCTGCTGCAACGATTTGAGCCGTGCGTCGTCATCCTTGCTGGGCATGGCGATTTTCGCCAGTTTCGAGGAGGAAATACCCCCTTCATCGACCAGCTGTCCAAGCAGCTTGCTGTCGGTGGTCCACCCGTTGGCGGCCAGCGGCTGGGCGACGGTGATGTGCAGCGCCGGCGTGCTGGGCGTGTGGAGTCCCGCGCCGGTGCGCGTCACGAACGTATGCGATTGAGCAAGGGGGGTTCCGTTGGCGGAATAGCTCAGCAGCACCGGCTTCGGCCCCCAAGAGTTGATGGCCGCGAGCGATTCCTGATGGGCGTCCGCGTCGATGCTCACGTTGGCGCTGGCTCCCGGCTGCAACGCGGGCACATCGGCCTGTCCCACGGATTGCGGGGTGGGGATTCGCCCGTTGCCTTCAGACCAATCCTGGATGTCGTTGCGCGAAACGAACGTGTAGAAGGCGTTCATGGCCAGCGTCAGCGTTCCTGCGGGAATCTCCTGTCCGGTCGTGTTGGTCACCGTGGCGTTCAGATGGTATCCGGAGGTGTCCGTCAATACGGCCGTGGAAGAGTTGATGGACAACATACCGTCCGTCGACTCCGCCGATGTGGTCGATTCCATGGCCCTTGCCGATGGCGTGGGTGCGTATAACAACATCAACGCCATGGTCAATACCATGGCGAGGATGGATGATAACGCGCGAAGGCCACGCGAAACGTGCCGTTGTGCGGATTGATTCACTATTACGCCTGTCTGTTGAGTTTCCTTGCGTACAACCATGCTATCTTCCGTTCGTTCGGATAGCTCAGCACATCGTCCAAATCAGCAAAATCCACCCAAATGGCGTCTTCGGCCTCATGGTCGGGATCGCCTTCGACGGTCAGCTCGCCGCCGATCTGCCGCAACGCGAAGTGGTGCACCAGCTTGTGCACGCGTTGGCTGGTACCGGTGAACCAATAGTCGATGGTGGCGATGGAATCGACCACCTCGCCCAGAATGCCGGTTTCCTCATGCACTTCGCGCACGGCCGTCTGCTGCGGCGTTTCGCCTTTTTCGATATGTCCCTTCGGCAGGCACCATTCCAAATGCCCGCTGCGTGAATGACGTGCGATGATCGCCACGCGACCCTTGTCGTCGAACACCAGCCCGCCCGCCGAATACTCGCGCACCACCGGCAGCTCCTGCGCGTCAAGCGATGCGAACGTGGTCGGACCATCCGCGGTGCGCCGGCGCGGCATCATCGCCGGCGTAGGCGCGCTCGGCGTGATGATCGTGCGCTGCTGCAATTGCTGTAGTTGTTGCAGCTGCTGCAGCGAAACCGACTGCGATGTGTACAGCAGTTCGTCCGGTTCCAGCGGATTTTGGGCATGGTCGTCCGCAGCATGGGCAAGCATGCGTGCAAGGTCTGCGGGCGTAATCATGATTCCAACCATACTCAATTCTGTGTGCAGGTGGGGTAACGGTATGCTGGTAAACGAAAAACTTGTGGTGCTGAAAGGTATGGCGTGAACTTCGAAGTGTGGCCAGAGGCCATTGAATTAGGACGTATGTTTGCTGCGGAAGGCTACGAACTGGCACTGGTCGGGGGTCCTGTCCGCGACCTGCTGCTGCATCGCAAATCGCATGATTTGGATTTCTGCACATCGGCGCGTCCCGAGCAGTTTGAGCATATTCTGCGCCGTTTTGGGCATGATGGCTTCTGGGATATGGGCCGCAAATTCGGCACGCTCGGCGCGATGCGCAGGCGTGAGGACGGCACCGAGGTGAAAGTGGAGGTGACCACCTACCGTTCCGACACGTACGACCCCGACTCGCGCAAGCCGGAAGTCAATTACGGCGACACGCTGGAAGGCGATCTTTCCCGCCGCGATTTCACCGTCAACGCGATGGCGTTGCGTGTTCCGGAACTCGAATTCGTCGATCCGTTCGGCGGTGCGAACGATTTGGCCAAAGGCGTGCTGCGTACCCCCGTCGATCCGCGGCAGTCGTTCGACGACGATCCGTTGCGCATGATGCGCGCCGTGCGTTTCGTGGCGCAGCTCGGCTTCCGCATCGAGCCGGAAACCGCCGAAGCGCTGTCCGACATGGTCGATCGCATCGAAATCGTCTCCGCCGAACGTGTGCGCGACGAACTGGTCAAGCTGCTGCTGTCCGATCGCCCGCGCGCCGGCATCGAAGCGTTGGTCGATTCCGGTCTTGCTGACATCGTGCTGCCGGAAATTCCCGCGCTGCAGCTGGAAATCGACGAGCACCATCGCCATAAGGACGTGTTCGAACACACCATGATCGTCATCGAACGCGCCGTCGCCCTCGAAACCGATTCCGACGGTCCGGTGCCGGCCCCGGACCTGACGCTGCGTCTGGCGGCTCTGCTGCACGACATCGGCAAGCCGAAGACCCGTCGTTTTGAAGCGGGCGGCAAGGTGAGCTTCCACCGTCATGACGCCGTCGGCGCGAAGATGACGCGCAAGCGTTTGAAGGCACTGCATTTCGACCACCACATGGTCGAGGACGTCAGCGAGCTGGTCAACCTGCATCTGCGCTTCCACGGCTACGTGGAGGAGCCGTGGACGGATTCCGCGGTCCGCCGCTACGTCAAGGACGCTGGCCCGCTGTACGAGCGTCTGAACCGCCTTACGCGCGCCGACACGACCACACAGAACAAGCGCAAGGCCATGATGTTCTCGGCGGCCATGGACGAGATGGAACAGCGTGTGCGCGACCTGAAAGAAAAGGAAGACTTCGACGCGATCCGTCCTGACCTCAACGGCGACGAGATCATGCAGCTGCTAAGCATCGAACCAGGCCCGATGGTCGGCAAGGCGTACAAGCACATGTTGGAATACCGCCTCGATAACGGTCCGGTGGAGCGTGACGTGGCCGTTGCCGAGCTGGAACGCTGGTACAAGGAGCAGGGCGAATAGCGATTGACATGCGGTGGTTTCGCCGCATGCATGGAACAGTGTGCTTGGAACAGCTCGAATACGAAAACCCGCGTTCCCGATTGGGGGAGCGCGGGTTTTTCATATTGCCTATATCGATTTCGATTGGCGGTCAGCTTTGCGGATTCACCGCATCATGCTCGGGCGCCTTGGGCAGGTCGGTCATCTTGTCCACCGCGACGCAGCCCTGGATGCCGGTGATCGCCTTGCCTGCGGCGGGAACCTTCTTCGTATCCTGCAGATTGTCGAATGTGGCGCCCACGATGACGTCGATCAGCTGGTCCTGACGGTCGTCCATAACCAGCATGGCGTCGGTGAAATTGCTTGCCACGGTGTACGCCTGATTCACGCCGTTCTTGCCGAAGACGATCATCGTGCGATCCACCTTCTTGGTGTAGTTGTCCGGCGTCTGGGGGTTGAACTCGCGGTTCTGCAACGCGTCGCTCACCGCCTTGGCGAAGCCGGAGAACTTCGTGCCGTTGAGCACACGCAGCGTGATGTTGCGATTCTCCACATACTTGGCCTTGTTGCCGTCGGCTTCCTTGATGGGGCACGGTGCCTGCTGGCCGTAGTTCGGCTGTATGGCGGCCGACTTGACGTTGCCCAGGCCTCCGACATGGAAAAAGAACAGCAGGGACACCACCATGGCGACCACCATGACGGCTCCGACGATGCTGAACACCGTCTTCTGACGGCGGCGAATGTACTCTTTGCGCGCGGCGCGCTCGTCGTTAGCCTGGGTCATTTACGAATTCCTTTTGAACAAACCAATTGCCATCAACTTTACTGTCATGCGGTGATATGTGTCATGCGGTGATATGCACAATCGGTCGGGCTGGGGCGTTCGTGGCGATGATGCGATCGACGCAACGGCTGTCCTGCCATGCCCGCTGCACGGCGTCCGCCGCATCCTCCGTCGGCACGAACGCGATGACGGACGGGCCGGAACCGGAGACGAACGCCTGGCTGGCTCCCGCACGCAAGGCTTCCTCGATCGCCTGTCCGCTACGCGGATGCAGGGAGACCGCCGCCTTCTGCAGGTGGTTCTCATCGCCATCGCCGGCACCGATCTGATCGAATGTGGCATACACTTCCGGCGTGCGCAGTTCCGCACGGTACGCGCCGACTAGCAGATGGCCGGTAAACCCACGTTCCGTAAGATCGCGTACGATATCGCCATCGTCATCAAGCTGTTCGATGCGTTCGCCGAAACCGGTGCCGCGCGCGTAACCGCCGGTCAGACAGAACGGCATGTCCGCGCCCAGCGTGGCCGCGACTTCCTGCAGGCGTTCGATCGGCCAATCGAGATCCCACAACGTGTTCAATGCCAGAATCGTCGCCGCCGCATCGGCGGAACCGCCGGCCATGCCCGCGCCGACGGGGATGCGCTTGTCGATGTTCAACGCCACGTCCGGCTCATGGCCGCTCGCTTCGGCCATGGCGAACAATGCCAGCACGGCGTGGTTGCGGCGCATATCGCTGCCGGAAGAGGCCAGGTCGCCCAGATACGCGCCCTCGAGATTCAGCGAGAAGCCGCTTCCCGGCGCTTTGCGCGTGGCGGTGACGGTGTCGTATACGCCGACCGCGCAATAGATGGTGTCGAGTTCATGACGGCCGCCCCATTCGGCATGCGACGGGCCCACATGCAGGGTCAGATTCGTTTTCGCCGGGCAGTCCACGCTCACGGCGTTGATGGTGGCCGTTCCGATGGCGGGCGAATCAATGGTGCTCATGACGCGAACACCTCATCCAACGCGCGTGCCAACGCCACGAATTCGTCGATGGTGAGCGTCTCGCCACGACGGGTCGGGTCGATGCCGGCCTTCTCGAACGCTTCGGACGGCACGATTTTCTTCAATGCGGCGTGCAGGGTCTTGCGGCGCTGCCCGAAAGCCGCGTCGATCAAACGGAACACGGTTTCGCGATCCACCACGGAACCGTCCGCATTGTCCGCGGCGGGGGTGTGACCGCCCGGGTAGCGCTTGAACAGCACCAGCGCGGAATCGACGTTCGGGGCCGGCCAGAACACGTTGCGGCCGATGACGCCCACGCGTTCCGCGGTGCCGTACCATGCGAGCTTCACGCTCGGCGTGCCGTAGATCTTCGAACCGGGCTTCTCGCTCAAACGGTCCGCCACTTCCTTCTGCACCATCACCAGGAAGGTGCCCAGATTGTCGAAACGTTCCAACAGGGTGAGCAGAATCGGCGTGGCCACGTTGTACGGCAGATTGGCCACCAGCGTGAAGGAATCGTCATCCTTGAAATCGGGCAGATTCTCCGGATTGACGGTGAGTGCGTCGCGGTTGACCACACGGAAGCGGTCCACGGCGTCCGGCATGAATTCGGCGATGGTTTTCGGCAGGCGTTCGGCGACCGGCGGGTCGATTTCCACAGCCGTCATCGTGGCGCCGGTTTCCAGAATCGCCAGCGTCAGCGAACCCAGTCCGGGACCGACTTCCAGCACATGGTCGTCGGCGGTCACGCCGGCCTCGCGCACGATGCGACGCACGGTTCCCGGATCAATCACGAAATTCTGCCCGAATTTCTTCGTCGGGCTGATACCCGCGTCGGCGGCGATGCGTCGGATGTCGGCCGCCCCCAGCAAATGGCCCTGCGTATGCTCGTTCACGTTTTCCGTCATTCCCTCTTCTGTCATTCCCTCATTATCCGTTCATGCCGGTACGAAAATCGTTGGCGATTAGCCGGATCAGTACCATCCGGTCTGTTCGGAGTGCTGCCACGCCGCGGACGGGCTGCCGTACCGCTGTGCGATGTAGCTCAGACCCCAGTCGATCTGCACGGCGGCATCGTCCTTCCAATTCGCGCCGAACGTGGCCATTTTGCTGCCCGGCAACGCTTGTGGAATACCGTATGCGCCCGAAGACACGTTTTCCGCGCTCCAGCTCCATCCGGATTCGCGATTCCAGAGTTTGACCAGATCCGTCCAGTTCTGGCCGGTCCAGCCGCGCTGCGCCGCCGCGCCGGAAGCGTAGGCCTGTGCCTGTGCCGCGGAAGGATGGTACAAGCGGCAGCCTGCGGAAGGATTGCTCGGCTGCGGCGTGGGCTGCGGTTTGGGCTGGGGTGCGGGAGTCGGCTGCGGTGCAGGGGTTGGTGTGGGGGTCGGTGCCGGATCGTCCTTCTCGGTGTTGTTGGAATTGTTATTCGAGTTGTTGTTCGAATTGTTCTTATCCGAGGAATCCGACTTGTTCGAATCGGTTTTGTCGGAATCGGACTTATTCGAATCGGACTTATTCGAGTCGATGATGGTCTGCGTGCCGAACGGCACTTCCTTCGTACGTGTTTCCTCGCCGTGGGTCACGCGGCGGACGCGCAGAATGGTCTTTTTGCCGTCCTTTTCGACGCTGACGCGATCCTCCTTGCCCAACGTGATGCCTTTGGCGTCAAGGATGGAGGCAGCGGGCAGCTTGCCGTTCGGCGCCACCGAGCTTTTGCCGTCCGCGATGACGGTGACGGGCCCCTTCTGGTTGATGATGAGACCGCCGGTGAGCTTGTTGTAGACGTTGCTGATATTGACGGTGATTTTCGCCGCTTCGGTTTCGTTTTGGTTGAAGAAGTCCAGCAACTGCTCGGCGCTGGACGCGACCGTCCAGAACGGCACTTCCTGGCCGTCGATGGTGATGGTGGTCTGGTATGCGCTCTGCACGTTCACCACATCATGGTTCTTCAGCATGCTGGTCGGGCTGGTCGATTCCACCAGGTCGTGCGTTTTGACTTTCACGCCCTGCTCCTGCAGCAGACGGTCCACGCTCATCGCATATGTGGTCACCGTGGTGGTCTCCCCATTGACGGTCAACGCCACGGATTTGCGCGCGCCCACACCAAACGCCAACGCCGAAGTCAAAGTCAATGAGGCCACGCATGCCATGACGCGGACACGACGAAGCGTCACGAATCTCCGAGGGGTCCACCTTCTCGTCATTTATCCTCTTTTCAGCGCTGCCTACAACGCCGTTATTGTAACGGCTCAGCTGGAACGGTCGCCGTGCTTTCCGATGGTTTTATCCATACCGCCACATTTTTGAAAGCAGGTGCGAAAAGCGAAAAATAAAAAGGGGGCAGGAGAGAAGGGGATGTCCTGCCCCCGGTCGGACGAGACAGGTTGGGGGACGTCTCGTCCGCTTTGCCAGAAGTCTCAAGTTGGGGGAAGACTTCTGGAGCACTTACCCATGGTAAGAGGTCCAAGCCCGTCATACGGGTTCGAGCCTCCTGTCGGGATCGAACCGACGACCTGCCGCTTACAAGGCGGCCGCTCTGGCCATCTGAGCTAAGGAGGCATGTCCTCTTTTGCTATGAAAACAACAGAGGAACGATGAATAGCATAACCAGCGCTTCCACCGCAGTCAACTTAGCATTGCGGGTTGAGACGCGCCGGCTGCCCGTAAGGGGTTATTCGCCCGTGGTGACGGAAATCGGCCCCTTCTTGGCTCCGATGGACGGCATCTTGCCGGCAACGCCGACTTCGCTGTCCTTCAGGCCGATCGATTCCAACAGACCGTCCTTAACCGTCGTCTGGGCGGTGGTCAGCTGGTCCATATCCCAATACTTGCCGTTGATGATCACGGTCGGCGTGGTCATGCTGCCCTTGTAGCTGCCGGACTGATGCCACAGTTCGGAACGCTTCGGCGTGTAAGTGTCGATCGCATCAAGCCATTCCTGATAATCGCGGCCAAACGCCTTGTCCGCAACATCCTTGGAAACACCCGCGGCGATCATCTGCTCCTTGATCTTGTCGTCGCTCACCGACTTGTATGCGGAGCCTTCCTCCGGCTGGAAATCCTCGGCGTAGACCTTCTCCAGGAAGGAGATCAGATGGTTCGGGTCGCTGTCATGCTCGGCCAGGTAGATGGCCGCGTTCGCCGCGCGACTGGAATACTCGTCGGTGGACCAACGGTCCATGAACGCCATGAAATGCAGGTCCAGATTGATCTGGCCGGCATCGACCATCTTCTGCAGGTCGGCGTCCAACTGGCGGTGCAGGTTGCCGCAGCCCGGGCACAGGAAATCCATGTAGAGCTCGACGGTCGGCGCGCCCTCCACAGCCTTGCCGTAGCCGTTCTTGGAAATCAGCAGGCCGCCCTTCTTATCGACGAGCTTCGGAGTGTTCTTCACTTTCTGCAACGCCGTGTACGCTTCCTGCACGGTTTCGGTGGAAACCTTCGTTTCGGCCTTCTTATGCATGTTGTGGTACACGGTGAACGCGCCGATCGCCACCAGAATCACCAGCACCGCCACCACGATGCCGCCGATGATCGTCTGCTGCTTGCGTTCCTTCTCCATCTGCTCGGCGCGCGCCTTCATCGCCGCGGCCTCAGCGGCCCTACGCTCGGCGCGGCTGGTACGCTTCTGCGCATCCTTGCTGTTCTGGGCCATCGATATTCCTTTCGACCTCACGTTGTTGTGCTGGGCACCATACTAGCGATGCCTTGCTATCGATTCGCCGGGAATTCCGTATTGCCTTGCGATTGCGTCGGCAGTTCGCTCAAGTGGCGCAGATACGGCTGTTTACGCAGTGCGCCGCCGCCCAATCGCAGTTGCAGCACCGCCCCGGTCATCCCCACTGCCAGACAAGACAGCGCCATGGGCAGCCGGGCGTCTCGCCGGGGGAGAAAGGCAGCCATTGCCAACGCGCCTACCAAGGCGATGAGCACTGCCGCAAAGTACCGCACACGAGCCGTGCCGGTACCAACGATCATATATCCTAACCCGGCACCCAGGGCGGAAAAGAGAAAATCCCGCCGCCCGGATACCGCCACCAGTGCCACCGCAAAGGGGCTGCCCCCGCCGGCTACCGCCCCGACGGATAGTACAAACCCACCCAGCAAGTGCCCGGCGCACCCCAACAGCGCGCGCTTGGTCCCGGCGCGGCTGTGGGCGGTGGTGAATTTTGGCTTTTCCAGTAGTTTCATAAGCTTGTCCTCAACGGTCTTTTTGGACCAGTATAACCTATAAAATTAGCAGATCCTGTCACTCGCCGTCCCCGGCAAAAAGCGCCCCCTTTCCCCACAATTTCCCCTGTTTTATTCCACGAAGGCAGCAATTTGCTCCCCCGCATAACATAAGAAAGCCACCGATCATCGGTGGCTTTCTGCTTTGCTATTCGTCGTAATCCTCGATTTTCTGTTCTTCCTCTTGTCTCTGTTTTCCCGGGCTTCTTCCCGCTTGCCTTTGCGGGATTTGATGATCCCCGCTACCAATGCAATCACGGCTGCTGTGGCTAAGGCAATGGCAAGATAAATTAAAATATTCGCTACGGTGGAACAGTGCGTAGGCGCCCCCGCTGCCCACAAAAGCGGTGTCCGAAACAAGCCCTGAATACACAAATTTTACATTACACAATTAAAATAGTTGCCATGGAGAATAAAGCGCGATATAATGTCCTTGATGATAAAATTGTCATTATTGTAACTTTACCGGACAAATTGCGTGATCGTCCTCTGCGTTGCCTCCGTTTTTGCGGAAGATATAGTGCCACAGCGGATTTGTGATTCTGTTCAAACTTACTGGAGAATTTATACACGCATGTCTATAAAAGTCGCACACGATTGCAGGGGCAGGTATTTTAGCGTATGTTGCACGACGGACTGTATGAGCAAATTATCAATAAGGGATTAGAAACGGAGCTTGCCTCTACGGACAAGCGCTCTACTACCGCGCCCATTGATCGTGCCGAGGCGTCCAAAATACTGGCAAAATACATTGCCGAAGTTGTAGAAAAAGGGCTTGATAATGTTGCTGATAATGGCGGTGACGTGCACGCACAAGTAGCGCTTGCAAACCGTATTATTTCTACGATTATTCACGAAACTAAGGAAAACGAACTTGGCAAAATGACAGTCGCAGAACAGGCTGAGCAGTTGCTCTCGCTCTTTGACAAAAAAAACAGCATTCTTGCTCTCAATGAAAAAGCAGCGATTATTCGCCCCGAAACGTCTATTGCACAAAGCTCGTTATTTACAGGAGCAATCCATGAGCCGCAGATGTTTACCGAGCTCAAGAAGGAAATTATCTCCTGTAACCGCATAGATATGCTGGTATCTTTCATTAAATGGAGCGGCCTGCGCTTAATTATAGATGAGCTTACAACCTTTACGAAAAACGGTGGAGAACTCCGCATTATTACAACCTCTTATATGGGAGCGACTGATGTAAAGGCAATCGAAGAACTCCGCAAACTTCCTAACACAAAAATCAAGGTGAGCTACGACACCAAACGCACCAGACTTCATGCGAAAACGTATGTCTTCTATCGGGATACCGGTTTTACTACGGCGTATGTGGGTTCATCGAATCTTTCTAACGCTGCCATCTCCAGCGGTCTTGAATGGAACGTAAAAGTTACAAAGAAGGACCTGCCGGAAACCATTGACAAAATCGAGGCTACCTTTGAAAGCTATTGGAATTCCAATGAATTTGAATATTACAACGAGGAGCAAAAGGAGCGTTTGTCCCGTGCGTTAAAGGCCGAAAAATACTTTGACAGTAATAATGCCGAAGTTTATACAATGGATATTGCGCCCTATTCTTATCAGCAAGAAATTCTTGATAAGCTGGAAGCGGAACGCAAGGTTCGTGGCTATCACAGAAACCTTGTTGTTGCCGCCACAGGTACCGGAAAGACGGTAATTTCTGCGCTTGACTACAAGCGTTTCCGAAAGCAAAACCCGGATAAGCCTTGCCGGCTTCTGTTTGTGGCTCATCGTGAAGAAATCCTAAAACAAAGCATGTACACCTTTCGCGCAGTACTGAAAGACACGAACTTTGGCGATATGTTTGTAGGCAGCTATAAACCGGAAAGCATAGATAATCTTTTTATATCTATTCAAACTTTCAACTCACAGAGTTTTACCGAGAAAACAACATCGGATTTTTATGATTATATTATTGTGGACGAGTTTCACCATGCTGCCGCACCTACATATCAAAAGCTTTTATCCTATTATCATCCGCAGATTCTTCTCGGTTTGACAGCAACGCCTGAACGTATGGACGGGAAGAGCATTTTGCCGTATTTTAATAATCGTATTGCGGCCGAAATTCGTTTGCCCGAAGCGATTGACCGCAAGCTCCTGTGTCCGTTTCAATATTTCGGTGTAACGGATACAGTTGATTTGGATCACTTAAAATGGGCAGCCGGAGGCTATGATAAAAGCGAGCTTTCGCGAGTTTATACACGCAGCGGTATGACGGCAAATCGTCGTGCCGACTTGGTGGTTTCTTCATTGCTCAAATATGTTACCGATATTGATGATGTAAAGGGGCTTGGATTTTGCGTAACGGTTGAACACGCAGAATTTATGTCCTATTATTTTAATGCCCGCGGAATTCCGTCGATGTTCCTGACCGGACATTCGCCGGACGAAGAAAGAAAAGCGGCAAAAAATAGACTTGTAAAAGGTGAAGTGCGGTTTATCTTCGTCGTTGATATCTACAACGAAGGTGTGGACATCCCTGAAGTCAACACGGTTTTATTCTTGCGTCCAACAGAATCTTTGACCGTGTTTTTACAGCAGCTCGGACGTGGACTGCGCTTATCTGAGGATAAAGAATGCCTGACCGTGCTCGATTTTATTGGGCAAGCAAACAAGAAGTATAATTTTGAAGATAAGTTTGCCGCTCTCCTTTCCAACACCACACGAGGCGTAACACGTGAAATCAAGGATGGGTTTATTTCACTTCCAAAGGGATGCTATATTCAGCTTGAAAAGAAGGCAGCAAGATATATTCTTGATAACATTCGCGCATCTTATGGGAACAGCGCAGGTCTTGTTGCACGTATAGCAACCTTTGAAGAAGATACCGGCCTAAAGCTTACCCTTGAAAATTTTCTTGATCACTATCGGTTGGATCCTCGCTCAATCTATAAATTTGCTTCCTTTTCTCGTCTGTGCGCACGTGCAGATATAATTGATAATTTTGAGGAACCGATGGAAGAGGTAATGTCAAAGGCACTCAACCGTTTTGCTTTGGTGGATTCAAGACGTTGGATTGTATTTATGCTGCGTGTTTTGGAAAATATCGATCATTTCGACCTTACAAAACTTTCGGATATAGAAAAGCGTATGCTTCAGATGTTCTATATTACAATGTGGGGAAAAGCGATTGAGGATTGGAACGCAGACGAAGTATTCGAAAACTTCCGGGCGCTTTTGAATAGTCCTGTCATGCTTTCCGAGCTAATTGCACTGCTCAAATATAACTACAATCGCATTGATTTTATTGATGAGCCTGTGCGCCTCGGATTTGATTGTCCACTGGATCTACATTGTACCTATACGCGCGATCAACTGCTTGTTGCCATGGATTTTATGAAGCCAAGCACGGTTCGCGAAGGTGTAAAATGGTTGCAAGACAAGGAAATTGATGTGTTCTTTATCACATTGAACAAATCAGATAAAGACTACTCACCAACAACCATGTATCAGGATTATTCCATCAACGAAACTCTGTTCCATTGGCAAAGCCAAAGTACCACCAATGCAGAAGGCAAAGTCGGTCAGCGGTATATCAATCATCGCAAAAACGGCAGCAAGGTTCTCTTGTTTGTGCGCGAATTTAAAAATGATGTTTACGGCAATACGGCACCGTACACTTATCTTGGTACTGCAAATTATGTTTCGCATAACGGTTCAAGACCCATGAACATTACATGGAAATTAGATACCCCTATTCCGGCAAAATACCTGAAGAAAACAAACAAATTGGTGGTTGGATAATGACAGAAGTCGTGGCGGAACTTATATGGAATAAAGATAAATTTATGATTTGTCAATGTCCGGCGCAAAAGTCAGAGGCCTTTTGTGGATACTCGTATTTTTTGCTTGTGCGCTTTTCAAAATCTTTTCTTCCATAAAGCAAAAAAGCGTTCCGTCTTTTAACAAATAGCCCGTATCCATCCAGCCGCAGTGTAAGTCCTCCGTTTTCATTATTACCGTACAAAATTTCGATTTGCAGGGTCATTACAGCACAACGCAACCTGTCAACAATCAACAACAAAAAACCACCGTAATTCTATCAAAATTACGGTGGTTTATTGGTCGAAGTGCGGAGACTCGAACTCCGTGCCTCTTGGTCCCAAACCAAGCGCTCTACCAGATGAGCTACACCTCGGTGCATCTATTATTAGGATATGCTGCTGCGCACTTGTGTTATTTTAATATATCCGGCAAGGTTTGTCAAGCGGGTGATTGTGTGGGCAACTGTGGCGCTCCATCCGCACTTATGCATACGCAAAGAAAAACACCACCGCTTTGGCTCACGCCGGGGCGGTGGTATTCTTTGGGGGCTAAAATCAGTCCTGGAACAGCGGGGTGGACAGGTAGCGGTCACCGGTATCCGGCAGCAAGGCTACGATGGTCTTGCCTGCGTTCTCCGGGCGCTTGGCCAGCTGCTCGGCCGCCCAAACGGCTGCACCGGAGCTGATACCGGTGAGCACCGCGTCAGACTTGGCCAGGCGCTTGCCGGTGGCAAAAGCATCTTCATTGGTGACGGTAATGATCTCGTCGTAAATCTTGGTATCCAGCGTATCCGGAACAAAGCCGGCGCCGATACCCTGGATCTTATGGGCGCCGCCCTGGCCGGTGGACAGCACCGGGGAGGAAGCAGGTTCTACGGCAACCACCTTTACATTGGGGTTTTGGCTCTTCAGGTACGCGCCCACGCCGGACACCGTACCGCCCG
>OGPB01000093.1_pt1 | contig 55532 bp, 83 predicted proteins | sample 1552821 | NCBI WGS metagenome assembly OGPB01 (sample SAMEA2580192, study PRJEB22360) | human gut metagenome | biome: human gut; feature: human-associated habitat; material: faeces | place: Denmark | collected 2008/2010 | reverse complement strand
GGCCGCGTCCGATCTCATCCCAGCTATACTGAGAGAACGAATTGAACGCTTGGGCGATATCACCAAGACCCTGAGCAGTAAGAACTATGGAGCCAGATCCGATGATTCCGGACAAACCAGCGAGTTTACCCAAAGCGCCGGATATGACGCCAACCTCGCCGAGAGCACCACCCATGGCCGTCAGACCACGTCCGATTTCGCCCCAGTCGTATTGAGTGAACGATCCGAACGCCGATGCGATGTCGCCGAGACTCTGCGCTGTGATAAGGATCGATCCGCCACCGATGATGCCTGAGAAGCCCGCGAGCTTTCCGAGGGCTCCAGTGACGAGTCCAACCTCGCCAAGGGCACCGCCCATGGCCGCCAGACCGCGTCCGATTTCACCCCAGTCGTATTGAGTGAACGATCCGAATACTTTGGCGATATCATCAAGGGACTGCACTGTAATGAAAATGGAACCGCTAGCTAGAATTCCAGAGAATCCTGCAATCTTGCCCAAGGCGCCGGTAACGAGCCCGACTTCGCCCAAAGCACCGCCCATGGCAGATAGGCCGCGTCCGATTTCGTCCCAGCTATACTGAGAGAACGAATTGAACGCCTTGGCGATATCACCAAGGGATTTGGCCGTAACGACCATGCTGACGGCAGCAGAAATGTTGTGCTTGCCGAATCGGCCGAGCAGACCAGTGACTGTACCCATCTCCGTCAGGGCGCCGCCCATGGCAGATAGGCCCTTGCCGACCTGATCCCAGCTCATGTTACCGAGCTTCTTGAGCGGATCTGCCACCATTTTGACCGCTTGGGCCATGGCGATAAGCGAGCCTGCCGTCTTGAGATCGACCTTGGCGTAGCTCAGACCCTTGGCGGCAGCGACGAGCTCCGCCATGGCGCCGCCCATGCCGGTGAGGCCCTTGGCGATCTCGTCCCACTTGAGATTACCGATCGTGGACATGGCGTTGGCCAACATGTCCACAGCCTTCGCGAATTCTATGAGGGCCGCACCGGTCTTGATGAGATCGGTGGTCTTAACGCCCTTCACCGTCTTCGTGATCGATTTAAGACTGAGGTTAAGCTCGGTCATCATGCCGCCGATGGCCGAAACGCCGCCAACGACTTCACCACCACTGAGGGCAGCGATCTTCTCCATCGAGTTAACAAGCAGCGCGATGGATCCGGCGATCTCTACAAGAGTAAACGCCTTGACGCTTCCCGTGAATGCGTTCAACGATTCTTGAAGACCGTCTAGGATCTCATCGAATACGCCAGCACCCTTCTTGAGCTTTTCAGCCCCGTTACCGAAGAGGCCTTCAACGGCCTCCTTGATCTTATCGAATGCACCGCCGATCTTCTGTGCAGCGAGGAAGATGCCACCACCGGCGAGGCCGGCGAAAATATCACCACCGGAGATGTTGTCGGTGATCCACGTCAAGACATCACTGATGACGTTCTTGACCCGTTCGAACGCTCCGCCAAGAGTATTACCAATTGTCGAAGCGATCGATCCGATGGTGGATCCAATTGTCGAAGCGATCGATCCGATGGTGGATCCCATCGACGAGATTCTACCGGTGAAGGAACTGAACAGACCAAGAACACTACTGACGGCCGTTTCTACTTTCTTGGCCGCTCCTTCGAATATGCCGAACTGCTTGATCGAATTATCAAGTCCGACAAGCCAATCTCCGAATCCGGCGGCGATATCGAGCAGATTGTTGAGCAAACTGCCCATGCTGTCAGATCCGAATGCCGTGGAGATGGCCTCGCCAACAGCTTTGACGGCCTGCACGCCGATATCAAAGACGGAGAAGACGCCCTCAGCAACTCGGCCGATCTTGTTTAGCGTCGATTCGGAAGGAACGAGGCTTTCCGTAAACGAAGCGAACGCCTTGGTAATATCCATAAGTTGCTGAGACGTTGTCGGAGGAAACACCTTCCGAAATGCATTACCGACGGTCGATAACACCTTACCGAGGGATTCAAAGACGTTGGACAGGCCTTCAATCAGTTCGGTTCTTCCGCCGAGATCCTTCCATCCCTGAAGAAGGTTGTTTCTCGATTCTGACGATCGATTAACGACATCAGAAATAACATTGGCGACACCAGACCATAGCTCCTTGGCTTCTTCGAAGTCGCCAAATATGATTTCGAAAGTATTGGTCCAACCAGATCCCAATGCTTCTTTTGTCGTATCGATCAACTGAGAGAACGTCTTGACGTCGGTTGCGGCGCCTTCGGCCGTATTGGCCAACTGGACGATCTGCTTGGCCTGTTCCTCGGTATAGCCCTGAGAAACAAGATCTGCTTCGGTATACGCTCCGGAAAGTTGCTTCAACGTCTCCGTAAGGACATCGGTAGTGAGCCATCCGCCCTCGGTCAGCGATTCTCGGAACGATCCGTACTTCTGGATCATACCGTCGACGTTGGTGCCGAAGTTCTCGGCAGTGCGCTTCAGGGCATTCTGGAAGACCTCGCCGCCCATACCGGCGTTGACCACCGAGTTCCAGTCCATAAGCTGGACCTTTCCGGCGGCGATTGCCTGCGACAACTGATACATGGCCTGCGAGGCCTGGGCGGAACTCGAACCGGAAACAGCCGCAAGGTTGGCGATACCCTTGATCGAATCCACCGATGTCTGAAGATCAACACCGGCAGCCGTAAAGGTGCCGATGTTCCTCGTCATCTCCGTGAAGTTATAGATGGTCTTGTCGGCGTAGGTGTTCAGCGTGTCGAGTGCCGAATTGACGTCGTCGATCGTCGATCCTTTTGACTGGGTGTTCGCCAGAATCGTCTGCACGGCGTTCATCTGGGTCTCGTATTCGGCGAAACCGTCACGGACCGAAGCGGTCAAGGCGTTGGTGATACTCTTCCCGGCATCAATGGCCGCATTGGTCATGCGGTTGAGCACGGAGAACGCCACGGCGCCCATGGCGTTAAAGCCGGACTGGACTCCCTGAAGACCGGAGGTCAGCGGATTGAAGCTGACGCCGTTTACGGCCTTATCGACATTGCTGATCGATTCGACCGACTTGTCGAGGTTTAATGCCTGCTTGAGCTTACCGAGAAGACCGGAGGTCTTGTTGACACCCTGCTCGAATTGGCTATTATCAAGACGCATCTTTACGACGCGTTCGTCGATGCTGCTCATGCAGAAGTCACCACCTTCCAAGCCTTCTCGGCTATCTTATCGAATATGGGTCGGATCGCCGGGTTGATGTAATCACGACCCTGGACATAGCCTCCGGTACCGGTGCCGTGACCGTACTGGAGGATGACGGCAATCGGAACGCCGTCGTTGATGTTGGAATTGGTCCAAACAATCTCGGTGTAATTACGGGTGCGTTTGATCTCGTAATCCCACGCCTCGGCCGTGGCACCGGAATCGACAGGGGTGGCGTTTCGAAGTGCCTGAACGCCGTCACGGCCGAACTCATCGAGCACGTTCAGGTATTCACGACGCTTCATGCGGTTGAGAAACCGCTCGGTCTTCGTGAAACCGCCAGACACTTCGAATTTCACCCTCATTTTGACCTACTTGACTCGAATGGTTTGACCGGCGTAAATGAGATCGGGATTGGCAATGTTGTTCCACGCCACGAGCTGATCGACCGTGGTGCCGAACTGAATGGCGATCTTACCCAGGTTGTCGCCGGACTGCACCGTGTAATACTGCGCGGAGTTGGCGTTGATCGCACCCTGGACCTCGTCATAGCGGGAGCCGAGCACGGTCTGACGAGTCAAGCCGTCGCCATACATACCGGCATAGACCTCATTGACGAGTGTGTTGACATCGGCGGAGGCGATGTGGTTGATGAAGTTCTGCACCTCATCGTATCGGGATCCGAGATTCTTCTTGCGATCCGCACCATTGCCATACTTGCCTTCCATCGTCCACGTCGCCAGCTGAAGCGTGGTGCCGGACGGACCAGAAGTCGACGGCTTTGACGGAGTGCTCGACGAGCTGCCGTAATACTTCCGGAAGTCGTCCAACGAGCCGTAGAACTTATCAAGATCAAGATCGCCATTCCAACCGTTCAATCGACCAGAGCCCGAATACTGACGGATGGCGCAGGTATAAGCGCCTTCATTCCACGGTGTATTCTGATACCCGGTCGGATTCATATCGGCGTACTGCGCAATCCACAGTCCGCAATTGTTACGCTGGGCCACGGGAGCCACCTCATTATACCGTGATGCCGGCGCATAGATCATCGGAGGAACACCGGTTCGTGCGATAACCTGATTGATCACCTGCTCGAGATAGGACTCATTGCCCCATGCCGAATTCTGGTCGAATTCCCAGTCAAGACAGATCATCACCTTGCCGATCCAGTTAAGGATCGAATCAATGAAGAAATTTGCTTCGGCGACCGCATTGCCGCCGGAAATATAATGATAGACGCCAACTCCCTTGCCGAGAGACATGGCTTGTTCGACCGCTCGGACACAATCCGGGTTGGTGTAACCGGTACCCTGCGTCGCCTTGATTATGGCGAAATCACAAGGAACCTTAGAAAAATCAAGACCAGCCTGATAGCTGGCGATATCAATACCATTCAATGCCATGAGTATTCCTTTCATCCCTTGCTCCCAGTCTCTGCTCGACGTCGGGCATTCATCTCCCTGTACATTTTCGAAATATCAGACTTTGCCATCTTCTTTTTCGGCGAATTCTTGACTCCGAATATCTCGATCAGGGCGATAAGACGGCTGAGATGCCACGTCTCGCATGGTTGCGCGGGTATTCCAGCGGAAAACATCCAATAATAGATAAGTTCGGACGTCACCTTGGATGATGAATGACGTCCTTTGGACATGTGATTGATCGTGGTCGCCGTTTGCGACGATTCGATGTAATGATTAAGTTCGGAAAAATGATCGAGCATGATCAGATCGAGTTCGGTATCCGAGATATCATCGATCGCCATACAACGAAAATATGACCGCGTTTCCTTGATGCTTTTGGATTCGTCGTCAAGGAACGGTTTTCTCCAGATCGACTCCCATTTTGAAACGGAAAGAAGCGAATGCTCGAATCGAACGATTCGCGGTCCTACAGTGATAAATTCGTTCTCCGACTCGTCGTAGAGTTCACCTTCAACCGTCAATTCGAGCATTCGCACATCTCACTTCCGTCAGCCCTATTCCTCTGTCTTCATCATGGTATAGACCTCACCAGGAAGGGGCAAGGTCGGCTCGCCGGCAGTGTCGCCATACAGCTTCTTCTCAAGCGCGGCGAGCTTGCCCTTATCGACCTTGGTCGAATTAATGGTGATCGACGCCACCGGCTTGAGTTCCGGATGGCCTTCCACGGCGACCGGATCGGTGTCGATCTCCCAGCTGAAGGTCATGCCCTCCGGGGAATCGTTGATTGTCTCGTACGACTTCTCCGACGGAGAGGCGGTGGCGCCGTACACCAGATGCAGCTTGTAGCCGGCGTCCTGGCTGACGTCGTTGCCGATCTGGGTGCGGTACGAGAAACCGAACTTGCTCCTCGACTGCTGGCCGAAGACCACGCCATCGGTGACTTCGGCGCCACCATCACACGGAATGAACTCGTCCGGGAAGGTATAGGCCTCGATCGTCGCACCAAAGGTCTCGGCGGAACGCAGCGAGGCATACTTGCTGTTATCGGCGTACATGGCGTTCGCCTCGGCGCCATCAGGGGACTCGGTGACGGCAGTAAGGCCGTTCCAAGCAACGCCGGTGCCGTACGTGCCACCGGTCGTCATCGGGTACAATACGCCGTGGTCCGTACCCATCTCATACTGGCGCTTGCCGGTATCATCCCAAGTAAGTGCTACCATTCTAGCTCCTTAAAAATAGCAGTTGAACACGTCATGATGAAGATTGTCGCTTACGAAATGCTGATCCATCGTGCACATCGGGAGTTCGGCAACCTTCTCCGGTATCGGACTGTCCGGATTCCTATCGATCACGGTGATCTGATACCGGAATTTGAAAATATACGGATTGTTGTCCGCGAATTGCGTATCACCGGTGTCCCGTTCATACACAATACACGGATATTTCATCTGGATATTCGACGGGGGCTGAAAATATACATGACCCTGTGCATAGGATGGATCGGTATCGGTCATGATCCCCACCAGAATATCATGGAGTTGCAGCCTCGTCCCCATCGTTGTATACGCCTCCAAGGGTAAGGATGAGACGGGGACGCTGGACCTCGACATTAGTGATGATCCAGCGAGTCCCCATCCACCATACGTACTTCATATCGAAGAAATGGTCATAGGCATACGCGTCGGCGAGGATCGAGATCGTATTGTTCGCGAGAATATCCATATTGACGGAGTCGGAACCCTCAAGACGACGGGTGTTCCTTGTCACATCACCATAATATATCCGCTCATTGATCTGATCCTCGTAGACGCCAGGCGAGGTCTCCACCTGTTGACGGGAATATCCTATCTTTCCGCAGAACCTCGCCATGGCCGCGTCACTCCTTTGGCTCCAAGGTAAGACCCTTCAGAGAATACTTGACCGTGGTCGTTCCGGTGGAATCGGTGGATACCACCTCGATGCTCTGAGTGTTAGGATTGGTCACGCGGAAGACGCAGAAGGCATCACCATCCGTCAACGTCACCGGTCCCTTCTTTCCGCCCTTGAGCTCGACCGTGAACGTCGTCGGATCTGTATCGCCGAGCCAATTGTCCGAGAAATCAAGTGCAAGATAATTACCTTCCTGCTCGGTTGGCTCGGAGCTATTGAATTCGGTATATCCGGTCACGTAATGGAGCGTGCCATCGATCTTCCGATTGGTGTTGATGACAACATCATCCTGAAGATCGGAGACCTTCTTACCATACTTGGTCTCGGTGCCCGCCACAGGCTCGACCAGAACGGTCGGACCCGACGGGCTCACGCTTTTGGGTGGGTCAGCACAACGGCGGACTTCGGCATGGTCAGCGCACCGGAGAGACGAGCCTCAATGAGGTACTTATGCTGGTTGTAGTCGATATCGAAGTCGGAGAACTGGGTCAGCTCACCGCCACGATCGGTGCCGATGGTGTAGTCGCGCAGATTCACCATCACACCATCAACAACCTTGCTCTCATCGGTAATCTCAAAGCCCTCAAGAACCGGGACCTCAACGATGGCAGAAACACCCATAGCGGCCGCCAGCGATGCATCGGTGTCGTACAGGCGACGACCAACCTTATCGCGCTGCACCATCAATTCGCCGTGCAGGCTCGGGGACAGGAACAGGGTCGGCATGCCGGAGCCCATATAACCAACCTTGGCCTTACGGGCGCGATCGACGAACGCGGTCGGATCAGTGGCCGGATTGGCACCATCGTTGTAGATGACGTACAGATCATCATCACCGACGATCGGACGGACGTTCTCGGTGTTGACATGATCCTCGGCGGAGGCGGAACGGCCGTCGCCGATCAGAATATCACGGGCCATCTCCTCACGGATCATGACCTTCATCTCGTTCCACAGGAAGTTGACCACGTTGAAATCGGTGATGTCGATCTCGTCGTCACGATCGAGACGCTGCTTCTTGTAGATCGTCTGCGGGGTGGTCACGCGCTTGTAGACCTTGAACACCTCGTCCATCTTACGCTTGTTGTTCTTGCGGTCAAGCGTAAAGCCCTTCGCACGAGCCTCATCCTCGGTCAGATCCGCGTACGAGGTCTTGATACGGGTGAACGGGGTGTGACGGGTACCGTTGAGCACGACGTCGACCCAGTCGGTGTCGCGCTTGTACAGGTACGGCTCGTCGCCGACCTGACGTGCATCAGGGAAGAGCACTTCGATGTTCTCGATGCCATAGTTCTGGCCAGCGTGCTGCATCCACTTCTCGGAATAATCACGGAACGAGCCGTAGTCCTTGGCCTCGGTAAGGAATTCCTTCATGTCGTCGTGGGACAGGACCGGAGCTTCATCCTCGGCACCGGCCTGTTCGAAGGCGTTCATATACATAATATCTCCTTCTTCCTCCGAATGGGAGGCGCTATTGTTGTTCTCTCCGTCACTGTCCTCAGTGTCGGAATCACCCTGCTCCACGGCGAGGCCGATCAGAGCATAGGCGACATTCTTCTGTTCCTCGTTCAGCGTGTCGAAGACATCCTGAACGGTCTCGCCGGAAGACGAATCGTCAGACTCGTCATCGGCATGCGAAATATCGGACTGTGCAACGCTCTCCTCGGCACCACCAATGGCCGCGCCGATAAGAGCATATACAGCGTCCTTCTGCTTGTCGGTAAAAGTGTCCCAGACCTGCTGGACCGTTTTGTCCGACGCTTTCTCGGACGAATCGTCCTCGGTCTTGGCGGTCGACGTTTTGGAATCGTCGGCATGCTGCATGTCATCCTCGCTTTCCTCATCGCCATGCTCAAGCACGATCTCCTCGCCGGAGTAGATCACGGCCTCGTCATCCAGAAGATCCTGAGTTCCGTCCGAATGCTGAAGTGTGACATTGTCGATGTAGGCGCCGGGATTGGCGCCGGCAAGGACTAGACTCACCTCGCGGATGTTACCGTGCATGACGTTCTTGTTGCGTTCGGTCAGATGGTTCGCGTAGATCGACAGTGCAGTGATGTCACCGTGCTTGACGAGCTCTTTGGCGTCGCGACCCATCGGCGTGCTGTTGAACGTACCATAGCAGTAGACGCCATCCTCACGGTTCTCCAGTACGGCATGGCCGAGCACGTTATCGATGTCGCTATGGTTGTGCTGGTAGACCAGCGGCACCTTCTGACCGTCCTGATCGGCGAAGGCGTCCTTCAGAATGGTTCGCCCGTCGGAGCAACGGATGTTGTTCCGCGTGGCGTAACCACTGAAATCATACCCCATTTTGACTGTCTCCTTCCATTGGGGCGTTCAGCACATCCTGAATGGAAGGCTGTGCTGAATCTTGGGTTGGTTCTTGTATGGATTCCGGCTGCTGCGCGGTCACGTCGGTACCGAGCGGGTTGATGTTGGCGTTGCGCAACTGATTCGCCTGAGGTTCTTCGGAACGGGCGTAACCAAGGACCGAACGGAACTCGTTCGATGACATGATCTCATTCGACGTGAATGCCGCGGCGATGTTCGCCAGATCGGTGACCGGAACCAACCTGAACGGATCGCGGAAGAACTCGATGCTCTGTCCTTGACTTCGGGCGGTTTTGGTCAGAAAGGTTCGCTTCAGCGCGTCACAGATGGCTGAGATCATCGGCTCCAAGGTGCGGTTATGGTAATTGAGCATCTCCTCCTGAGAGGCGGTGCCGTTCACCACGGCCTCGGAAAGGCCGAGCTGACCGTAGAGCTGGGTCGTCAGATTCTGGATCTGCTGAAGCATGTGATTATCCAGACTCCGATTGAGCTGGGTGATCTTCTCGGAACCGTCGGTGTACGCAACGCCATAGGCGGAATCCTTGAGCTGATCCTCCAGCTGCTGACGGCGGAGTTCGGCCTGTCGCTTCTTCTCCTCCGTGCGGATCTGGTACGGGAACTGGATGATAAGATCGAGTTTGCCGGACGCGGCCTTGTCGTCAATGGTATCGAGCTGATTGAGCTTTCGGATCAGACGCTGCAAGGTAGAGTTCGGCTCGTTCATCACCTGATAGAGCGGGTTCTGGACGATCGCCACCTTGCACTTCGGCATGACGATCTCCTCCCGCTGGCCGGCGTTCGGAGCATCATTATAGACCGAAAGTTTAACGGCCCGAGGATACCATTCAACAACACGACCGACGCGCATGGTCTGAATATCGAACGAATTCGAATTCATCGGATTCACCGTGGTGTCAATCGGCACCATGGCCGCGGCCCCGTCATCACACATGGTCATCACGACGTCCATGATGAAATCACGGCCTGATTGGTCGATATTGGCCTCGATGTTCAGACACTGATTGAGCCCGTCGTCGATCGTCTCCAGATATTGCTGCGTCGTCTTGTCAATACGGCAATGCCGGATCTCGATGGCGCTCACATCGATGGCGATGCGGTTGTACAGCGAGGATATGATCGATCGGTCGACGCCTCGGGTGAAGACCCGCGTATCCGGACGACGCGCCGAGGAATATCCGACGGACAGACGGAAGTTGGATGACGGGTTGACGAACGCATTCCATGCGTGCGCCAATGCATCGGTAACGACATTCATTAGGCATCACCGACCGATCTGCCTGCGAGCGAAGTCGAATGAATATGACTGTCCGTTCCCACGGGCCCTGCTGGCCGCATAGGCGATTCCGGCTCCAAGAACGATCTTGCCGACATTCATCAACTGCTTCGACACCTCGTTGGCCGCGGTCTGCTTCATCTGGTTACCAACCTTGTCGATGAACCGGTTGCCTTTCTGCTTCTGACTTGTCGTCAGATTCGAATACTGTTGTTCGAGATTGAGTCGTTCATTGATCTTACGGAGCTCGGTGTTGGACAACTTGTTCGGAGACTTCTTGAGAAGGTCTCGGCTTTCCGTGTAATCCTTGCTGTCCGATCGCGAACGCTTGGAACTTACCGATCGCTTACGATCCTTACGTACGCCCCATTTCATGCCTTTGACGCCGAAGTGATAGAGCTCATTCATTGAAACCTCCTTCCCCTTGGATGTTGAGACGCCATTCATACTCCTCGATGTTCTTCCGGATCGATTGCCCAAGGAACGAATTGGTCGGCGGATCGAACTGAAGACGAACCTTTTGCTGAATATATGGCTTTACGCCAGTAAGAAGTTGATCGTCATCAGTGAATTCACTCCACGTGTCTTCGATTCCGGTGATCGAATATCCCTCCGAGGGACCAACTCCCAATTGTCTGAGATTGAAGAACGCCGAATTGATAAATATGACAAGATCCTCATCGAAATCGGATGATTCGGGATCAAGTCCGAGTACCTTCTTGACCGATTTGAGAATGCTTTCATCCATCACGGTCCTCCAATCCGATAAAATTCCATCATTTTGAAGTTACCTCCATGGACAGGTGTCATTGGGTTTCCGTTCGACCCATGGGCGAGCTCGTTCGTCGGTTCCGAAGTGCAGGTCGTTGTGTGTCGCCAACGAACAACTGATAAGATTGTCCGGATCGAGCAGCAGATCGTCACCATGTTCGATGAAATCCGGAGTCAACGGCTCGATGTGATGGATCATGATCTTTCCGGCGATGGGATGATCGGGGCACCCGAGATCGAAACCATTGTCCCGAGCGATCACCAAATCACGAACGTGTTTTCATTCGGGTGATCGATAGAACCGCTGGTTCATCCAACGTTCGGAACCGAATGTCGGACGTCCGACGGATCCGTGACATTGCAGGTAATGGAACCGGTCGAGAAAATCTGAATACCGGATGAGCTCGTGATAGGATCGCATCACAGACCCATCTTACGAAGGAACTGGGCGCCACGGGCTACGTTCCGAGCCCTATTTACCGTACTGGATGCCTTCTTGGCAATGGTGTTAACCATTCGCTTGGCTTCATCCGGATGGGAAATATAGTATGAAGCGGCCACACCTGCGGCGGTCGTCGCAGCGAACGTTACAGCCTTGGTTCCTGCACGAACAGCCTTCTTCACACCACGACCGATTCCGGTCTTTACCGGTTCGGTGCGATCGGTACGTTTGCGCTGTCGTTCAGCGTCACGGCGAGCCTTGCCCATGTCCTGTTTTGAGTACTCTTCGTCAAAAGCCTTCTTGTAGGTTGGATCTTTTGAACGCTGCCTGACCACGGAATTGATGTTGCGTCGACGAACGCCGGCTCCTTCACCGTAATACATCTTGGATTGAGCGGTCTCCTGGGCGTCTTTACGGGCCTGTTTGCGAGTCTTACGCTCGGCTCGTCGAACGCCCCACTTCATGCCTTTGACGCCGAAGTGATAAAGTTCTTCACTATGGTTCATCGAAGTTCTCCAATTCTCTGGAAGCATGTCCTCGGCGTCAAGTTGCTTGGCACGCCTCTTGATCCACCGTTGAACATTGTCCTTGCTATTGCCGCGACCATAGGCCTGAATGGCGTTGCGAAGATCCTTGCGATTCCTGATGGGATAGCCGCCGTCGGGCATCGCAAGACCTCGTTTGGCCAGCATGGCCCGTTGCTTATCGGAAAAATCCACCATTTTGAATCTCCAATCAGTCGAAGAGGTCGCGATTGTTCTTATACGCGACGAACGCGTCCATCATGGCCGCAACGGCGTCGATCTTGTCCTCGCGCTTGGCCTTGTACAGCTTCTTGTTGTTGTTCGTGTCCTGAAGGACGATGCAGTTGCCCATGGTGAACGACATGAGTTCCTCGTCGAAGAGCAGACGACGATCCTCGGCCAGCTTCTTCAATTCGCCCAACGGAACGGATTCGGTCTTGGCACCCTGAATCACTTTCTCGATGCCGAACTCTCCATAGTCCATGGTGTATCGAACCACGAAGTCCTTGGCGTTATAGGGATCGTAACCGAGGCAACGGACATCATACTCCGACTCGGTGATGTACTTGTCGAGATCCTCATACACCTGCACCATATCGAGCACTGTGCCATCCATGACGAACAATGATCCCTCATTCAGGAAATCCTCGTACTTCTGACGAGCCGCCGAAGGAAGATGCTGCATGGTATATGATGAAATATAGTTCCTCGTCTTGACGCCGAAGGTCTCATCTGGCAATGGGAAGAGGAACGTGAACGAGCAGAAGTCGTCTCCCTGCGACAGATCGGCTCCAAGAGAACACGGCATCCCCCAAAAATCCTTCTTCCGATGTGGAAGAGTCTCCTCATAGGTGAAGAAGTAGGTGTAACCCTCCATCGGAATACCGAAACGTTTGGCGAGAATATCATTACGTGTGGCCGGGGCCTTCTCTGCACGTTCGACGTCAAGCTGATAGGTCTCATAGGTAACCGTTTGTCCAAGATTAGGATTTGCCTTGACCCACATATCCGGATTGGCAACTTCCTTGGTATCGTCAAGCCGATAATAGAATATGGCGACATGAGGATTGACGTATTCTCCTTTGAGAATGTCCATCAACTCCATCTTGATGGTATCGCCTACTGAGTTTCGGACGGTGCCCTCGGACGAGGTCGCCACGATGAGATAGTCGTCGAGCTTTGACGCGCCCTGTTCGATGGCGCCGATGACATCCTCACGAATATCGCCGGACAGCCATTCGTCAACGGTAGATACCTTTGGACGAAGACCCTGGAGCTTGTCGATTGACATCGGACGAACCTCAAGAAGAGAGCCTGTGAGGAAATTCTCTACACCCTTCTTGGTCGAGGCGAGCTTGGCCTGAGTAGATTTCGGTCCGTTGCCGGGAAGTGAGCCTTCGGACAGGAACTTGATGAGCGGACCGGGTGACCTGATGATGGCGGTTCGGAACGGCGCCATGGTTTCCTCAGCCTGCTTCATCGTCGGAGCCACGACGATCTGTGAAGTCGTCGACGTATCCATGATGAGGAAATATGCCTGGACGAATTCGGCGAACATGGTCTTGGCTGCGCCACGTGCCACAATCAAATATAGTTTATTGATCAGGCGCTTGCAGATCCTGCGGTTCTCGTAGTGACCGACGCCTCCATGCGGATTCGGAATATAGACTGATCGTTCGACGAAATAGTACCAACCAAATATCTGCTCGCCCCAGAGCTTGAAACTATCGAGAAGATGAACCGGAGATCCGTCGGTCAGGGTGAGTTCCTTCTCGCAGAAATGTACCCATCCTTCGACCTTATCGGCGTCATAGTAGATCCCTGGATTACGAATGAGATCGTCGATGCGATTCATCTCCATCTCGATCTCATGGCATACCGGGATCTCTCCGGCCATGACCCTATCACGAAATTGACCGTAGTATTTCGGAACGGCTGTGTTCGATAGGGTCATGATTCGCCTCCTAATTATTCAGCCATGCTTGATACAACGAATTGGCATCATTATAGAACGGAAGAGATCGAATAGCTCCCGGATCGTCCGGACGATCGCCAAGAACCTCACGATAGCTCTTTTCGAGAATACTGTTGAAGCCATTTACGTACTCCTCGATATAGCGCTTATAGACCTTCTGGGTCTTCTTATTGGTTCGATCCGAGAAATCGTAATCCTTGTACTTCTCATTAAGCTTGTTGATGAAGTTGTTATTGGAATAATCAGCGGCCTTATTATACCCTTCGACCCAATGCTTTCTCGTGTTCTTGTCCCACTTCTTCTGGGCCTTCTTGGTTCGTTTCGCCTGACGGGCCTTACCTTTGGAGGTGAGTGTGCCATCGGCGTTATGATAGCGCCGAACGCCCCACTTCATACCTTTGACGCCGTAGTGATAAAGTTCAGAATTCATAAGAATATCCTTTCCGCCCACTAGGGGCAATCCAAATATCACCGACTTGTCGTCGGTCCTGATTGATGCTGATAATGAGATCCGAGTTCAGTCGATCCATAAGCTCGATCAACATCATCATGAAGGTCGAAGAAGCACAGTTGGCCGATCTTCATTCCTGGAAATATGCGGATCGGATGATTGTTGAGGTTTTTGATCTCAAGTGTGATGTCACCGGTAAACCCCGGATCGATGAAACCGGCGGTGACATGGGTCGCAAGACCGAGACGGCCAAGCGACGACTTACCTTCGAAGCGCGCGGCGATGTTCTTCGGGATCGTCACTCCCTCGTTTGTAGAACCAAGAATGAATTCATTTGGATCGAGAACGAAACCGTCATCGTTCATGGCGAAACGAATATACTCCAGATCATGGAGCGTGTAATCCATGGCGTTGATCTCACCACGACCGAAATATCGTATGATGCTCTTAGAGAGTGTGACGTCGTAACTGCACGGCTGAAGATTCGCCTCATCGAATGGTGTGATCATGTGCCGGTTAATACAAAGATCTTTAATTTCGGTATCGTTAAGCATTGATCATCCGATCTCTCATCTTCAGAATTTCATTATTGGACAATGTGCTCTCAGGATGTTGCTTGCGATAGTTTTCAACGAACTTTGTCTCATTGGATCGCTTAACGAGTTTCATCGCTCCAATGGAAGTCGCAAATACGGCTCCAATAGGACCATACTCGTTTGCCAATGCATGAGCAGCGACCTTTCCCGTCTCTTTAGCGAACATGGAATTGATATGATCGCTTCCGAGTTTCGTGAATCCCTCGACATCGATCTTATCGGTATCGAATACAATCAACGGATTCCTGGCAAAATATCCGGAATTCTCTTTATCGTTCACATCGCGGATCGCACCATATCCGGCCTTCTTCATAGCCGAATAGAATTTATCATTGATCGGCTGTTGCTCTTGTGTGTGAAGAACAAGTGCGGTGTTAAACGCCTTATAGGTGTTATCACCGATCTTTCCGGAATCAAGTTCCTGTTTGGCCTTACGCCAAAGTCGTCCTTGCTTCGTTGTAGGAGGAACCGCGAAGGCCATCACATCTATGTTCCTCTTAAAAGCATCGAAAGATTGCTTATCAGTGTCAAACATGTTCTTAAGAACCTTTCGAGCGGATTCAGGGGAGGCAATATTAATATCGCCAGCAGCGCGCATGGCCTTTCGATATACGGTGCCGTTCTTACCAAGGGTCTTTCCATAAAGACCTTCATACCGATCTTTGTCGTGCTTGTTGACGAAGCCATAAAACGCCCTATTGGTCTGTTCCGATCCGTCACTCGTCAAACGACCGATCTTACTTCCCTTTTCGAATACCCGATCGGTGACTTTATCGTAATGCTTGTACGCAACGTAAGCCGCTGCGGATGCTAAAGCAATACCTCCGGCAACCTTAAGAATTGTTTCTGTCTTAGCTCGATTATAAGCTTTGATCTCGGCCTCGTCCTTGGCGAACCCTTGCTTCAGATACTTTTTCTCAAGATCCTGCCGACGCTTTGACTTTTTCGTCTGGTTTTCAAGTTTCAGTCGAGTCTTGGCGTCCTCAAATTCGCGACGGGAATATTCCGCTTTAACGATATTGGAAATGGTCGAGTTCCTTTTTGCGACTTTCCGATCAGAAAGCATCTTATCGCGCTTCTTACCGAGAGAGGTAAGCGATCCATCTTCGTTCTGATACCTTCGAACACCCCACTTCATGCCTTTGACGCCGAAGTGATAAAGTTCATTGTCCGTCATGAACTTCACATCCTTCCGAATTTCCAGAATATGAACGAAACGCCTCCAGAGCGTTCTCCATGAGTTCTTGAAGCTGACCAGATTTGTTCAGTGCATCCTTCTTGGCCTGAAGCATGGCCGTCTCGTACTTGATCTTCTCCTCTTCAAGCTTGTTTCGAGTCGAAGCGAGCTTGAGATAGTGCACGAGGACCTGAGATGAAGCCGTCCCCTCGCGAAGTTGTTGCTCGGCAAGGTTGACGGCGAGCGAAATCATCTGATTCTCGCGTTCCTCAGGGTTAGAGGCGGGCGAGAACTGAGGGGAAGACGATCCATCGAGCTTCTTACGTCGCCCCATGAAATATCGCCTCCAGTTCTGTAGTTGTTTCGAAGAGTTCTGATTGGTTTTGGTTCTCCAAAAGAGAGTACCGAATGGTTGTCCCTAAAATCGAAAGGAGTTTCCTCCGGTTTTCGTAACCGCCATGAGCGAGGAATTTTGCTTTGGACCCAAGCGGCACTCCCGTTTGAAGCCCCAAAACACGTGGTCTGGGTAATCGACTTCTCGAAAAATATCCCGTCGGGGAAAAAATGAGGAGGCGGGCGATGCTGAAGGGTACCGGTTCATCGCGACCCCTCCCCCTCCATCAAAATAATATGACTCCTTGGCTCGAATCATATTATTTTATCGATGAAGAGCGAGAGATCGCAACGAAATCGGTACTTTTCAGTTAAGTTTTCCCATTGGTGTAGGATCACTCTTCTTAATCTTTGCGTATCGGCCGATCACATCGTACTTGATGATCTCGTCCATTGCGAACTCATACTCACGATCTAGTTCAACATCAGTCATTGTATCAGTGACTGACATGATGCGTGCTAGATAGGAGCATGTGCAATAGCCCATACGCTGATCATAGTCAAACCATTGATCCCAATTGGTCCATGGATTGTATGGATTGTCAATCGTGGTAAGCAGATAGTCTTTGGTATTAGCCATTGTCTGCCACCTTAGTCTTAGTAGTCACATTACGCTTCAGTGTATCTATTGATACGCCAAGCCTATCGGCTACTTCAGCCTGTGTGTAACCACGATTGAGCATGGACTTGGCCCTCGCAACAAGGGACGCCGACATAGCAACACCCTGTTTCGGAGTGGCCAATTGCTTGACTCTGTCAGGATCCGCGTTTTGCAGGATCTGCTGAAGGGTATTCTTGCTGACGGCCCTATGCTGAATGGCTTCCCATTCCTTATCAGTGATGTCGACCAATTGCTTCTTGGCGCCCACTACAATACGGGCCTCATTAAGGCACCTGTTGGAAAGCTTTTTCAGATCGTCCTTTTCATATTCTGGATGAGCCGCCTTCTTGGCTTCGTACAAACTGTCCGAAAGAAGCTCGGCCTTGCGTTCCAAAGGAGCGTTCTTGAGAGCCGTATTGAGTTTGGCTTTCAAGGAACTGACCTCTGACGAGTATGTTTTTGCAGCTTGGGGATCATACTTGAACGAACCAGAATTCAAATACGATTTTCGGGCTTGGTTTGCCAGGGACTTCAGAGAATTTGCATAGTCAGCATAGACACCTTCCATCGCCGTTCCGGACGAAAGTTCGTAGGCATCCTTGGCAAGGTCCATCTTCACCGTTACCGATTCGGCTGGAACCTTCTTCCAAGAAATAACCTTTCCGTCCTTGTCCTTCTTGGCGGGAACAACTTTCTCTCGACCGGTTTCGACGTAGACTTTCTCACCTGTTTCAGGGTCGATCCATCCGCCTTCCTTGGCCGAACGAAGCTTACGTTCTGGAATGCGTTCGGTAGACTTGGATCTGGAAATAAGAGTGGATGCTCCACCATATTTTCCATCTCCTCGACTCTGCCACTTCTGCTTGAGAAGATCGATCTGATTGTCACGTTCGGACTGTTTCCAGTTCAGCTCGTGCTTCTCAGCATCGATGACCACCATCGAATGGCGGACCGCCTTCTCGATATCCTCCCAAGGAGCACCCTTGATGGTCATGTCCGTAATAAGGTTAGAGACGATGCCCATCTCTCTTCCTTTTTCACGCTTCGTCATGACTCGCATGCCTTCATACTTAGGATATGCGGTCTTGGGATCGAAGTTCTTCAGACCGTCAAGAGCGGATCGAGTCTTGATCTCGCCTCGGTTGTTCGGAATAACCAGAACGTTGTCGCCATCAAAATCGGCACCAGAGAGTCGTTCGGCCACTTTGGCATTGATACCAACACAATCCTTGGATCCGCTAAGAGCCGCCCGGGCTTCCTTGTTGTTATTGTTGACCGTGAGCTCAGGGATTTCGAACTTTCCGCCATGCGGGAAGCGAATAAGAATCACCTTCTCGCCAGGTCTGAAGTTCGGAGCATATATCTCATTGTCCTTCAAGGAAGGGATAGGCAAAATAACCTGAGTCCTCTGACGAGGCATCGCCGCGGCCTTCATATGAATTGCCGCTGAATCGCACTCATCAGAAAATGACTTGAGAAGATTGGCCTTGACTACTGGATTATCCAACGCCATGATCTCATCGTAGTCTCGCTGACGACGATCAAGATCAATGCCAAGTTGACGTTTGGCCAAAGAAATATCCTGCTTAGAAAGCATCTGGGAAGGAAGGCTTCTCGACCAGTCATCCCAGTCGCCTTCATCATTGACCTTATTGATCAATGACTGCTTCTTCTTCCCGGTCTTTGGATCGTCGTACTCATACTGACCTTTGATCGGATCTATGGTGGCGCCGAATGGATTGCTCCAATCGACATCGCCTTTCGTTCCATCCGGATTGGTCAGTCGCTTGAGCGGCTTCAATACCGAATTATCGCCGGTTCCCTCGATCGGGGTTCCACGCTTCTTGTTCGTGTTGAATATGATGTCCACACCATCCGGGAACTGATCCGGATCACCGTACATGGCCATACCTTTGAGGTAATGGCTGTTATCAACGTTGATGCGGACCTGCGCGTAATGCGAACCGCCAAGTTCGAGATCAGCTGCTCCCGGACGAATAAGCATGACGCCATCACGTTCGGTTCCTCCGTCCTCAGCGTACACAACACCAAGACGCTTAGAATCGATGGATACCGGCTTCTTGATTCCAACGCCACCTTCGTGAGGCTCATCAAGGGACATACCGACGATCTTAATCTTATTACGATCGTTTACCAAATCTCGAACGGTCACACCAGGAGCGGCAAGAACCTTGACCGTGGTATGGTTCGGACCTCCCATCTTGGTGTAAATATAATGAACCGTGTAACCTTCTTCTTCGAGCATGGCAACAGCGACCTTGAGCTTGTCCTGGGAATATCCCAGATACTGCTCAACGCCTTTTCCAATCTGTACCGCTCCATCCTTGCCGATGGTCTCCTTGAGATTATTGGCGATGATGGTCGACGCATTGGCTCGAGCACGACTCGAAGGATTAAGAAGGGACCGAACAGTAGATTCGTTCACACCCATGATCTCACCGATCTTGGTATTGGAATATCCCTTCTGCTTGAGCTCATAGGCGCGATGCTGACGCTGGGCAAGCTGCTCGTTATAGATAATGGTCCTACGAGCACGAAGCTTCGTCGTGGTGATCCCCATGGAATCGGCGATCTCTTTTTCGGTTAGACCGGAGTTCTTGAGATCCAAATATCGTTTGTAGAAGTCTTCATGCTGGTAAGGATCCTCACCAGATCCATACGGGTACCTTCCGGAACGGCGCTTGACGCCAATATGGGACAGCGAGTTCGACTCGTCTTCCATCAATACGACCATGACGCTGCCTTTCCTGAAAATATCATTACCACTGCTCCGATTCCTCGGCACGCAGCTTGTTGATCAATTGATCGAAGTGCTGGATTCGATCCATGATGTGTGCGATCTCATCCGGGCTGACCTCTTCGTAAATATCAGCGTTCGGTCCAAGCTTGATATACTTGGGATCGGCGTTGGTGGCGATCTTGATGTGATCGTTCTGATAGAGACGAAGGTCGAACTGAAGGTTCATCGGCTTGACTTTGTATTCAAGACAGAACAGCGAAGCGTAGATATACAACTGATCGAAGTGCTTGACTTCGCCGCTTCCGGTCTTGAGGTCGAAGATGCGCAACAGCTTCTTCTTGTCGTCGTATCCGATGAGGTCTGCGGTGCCGAAACAATTTGGCGAGAAATACAACACCACTTCGGGAGACATGCGATAATGCAGGCCATCATTGACGAAGTCGTTCAACGTCAGATGGGTCTTCGGCAGAGCCACACGATGTTTGTTAAGATCGGCAGCAAGAGCATGCAGCTCGGTTCCGCGTTGTGCCGCAAGGGACGATCGGAACATATCGGCCATATGATCGTCATCATAACGGAGCCATGAATGCTTGCTGGCCCCCATGAAGGCGTGAAGGCCCTCAAGATTGTGATGATCATTGAAACGCATCATGCTGCAACCTCCGTGGAAATATGGGATTCGGTCATGTGCTGTTGAAGCTTGTCGAGAACGTATTCCTTGTTCTCGGGATAGATGAACGCCGCGAATGAGTCGGCATTCATCTGAGCCACGTAGTCATCCTGATTCGGCTGATGCTTAGCGTCAGCACTCTTCTTGACCTCAAGGGCGGCCCATCGATCCTTATACAAAACGAGAAGATCGGGGATTCCCTGAATATAGTTGGGATCGTTCTTCAGCACACGCGATCCCGGAAGACGTTTGCCGATCTCCTTGATGACTTTTCGTTGGAAGTCGCGTTCCAGACTCATGGTTCTCCTTTCGACAGAGAAAAATAAGAGCGGGGAATCGATCGCCCTAGAAAAGATTGCTAAGAAAATAAGGCAAACTCTTCCCCACTCTTACCTCTTTGTGCGATGTTTTTGTCGCGATGACAAACCTACTTGACATAGGTCGGTTCCGGTACGGCATCGACATGCTCGAGATGCCATCCATACCAGAATCCGTCAGGCTGCTTGAGCGCATCGTAGATCTCCTGATCCTTGCATCCGTAATAGAAGGCCATATGGGTCACACTGGGAAATATAAGATCCTTCTCTATGATACGGACAGGTTTGTAGGCCTTGATGTTGCGGGCGTCGTTCCAGCAAATATGCATTCCTCGGCATACACCATGGTTTCTTGGATGGGCAAGCGCCTTCAGAACATCGTCGATGCTCGTTTCCAGAAAGATGGCCACCCGCTCTGGAGACGAATGGATCTCGTTAAGTTCGTAAATATAGACTTCCTGATTCTTGTCGTGATGCGACATGTTTCATTCCTCCACATATTCGAGATGGACGTTACGAAAATTTCCGTTTCTTAATTTGATCGCGTTTCTTATAGACGAATAGGTCACATGAAAATGATAGGCGGCGTGATAATCGCTAAGAAGTATTTCACCAGTTTCAACGACTCTTACTTTTCTCCAATGATGCGGATGAATATGATCTCCCCAAGCGAGATGAAGACCCGCTATCTCACCTTTACGATAGATCAAAGCCTCGGTTACATCATCGGCGTTAAGATCAAAATGTTTTGAAACTTCTTCAGCTGAATCAAACATGCTATCTAATTCGTAAACATAAATCGAACGTTTTGTTCTTAAATTCTCAAAAGACATGATCACTCCTTTCTAAAAGTATGCAGGTATCAGGCCGCTGCATACTTTTTCGCGCGTTTTCTTCGCCAGCGTTTTCTTTGTATTATTACTTTTTTTTTCTTTTTAAAATAATAAGGAGATAGAAAAAACGCGCGAAAGTATGCAGGCACCCCGAAAACCCAATGATTCCAAGGCCTCAGGGCACATTGACCCTCAAAAAAGTATGCAGGTTTTTCTGCATACTTTTCTGGAAAACCTGCATAGTTTACACCAAAAGTATGCAGGTCCAAACCTGCATAGTTTTTAAAAAAGTATGCAGGTTCAGACATAAAAAGTATGCAGGCGGCCTTCCTTCCTGCATACTTTTGCCTCGTTATCATGTCCGAAATACCGCGAGATCGTATGCCAACGGGATCCTATAGACCCTTCTGCATGTCCGACAATAGAGCAGATGAAGGCGCTGGACGCGTGAATATGCGGCCATCCGCTCTCCCTTCCTGCACAAAGCAGCCGTGATCTCCCACGAATGATAGTGCTCGCACGGCATGATCGACCGAATCTGAACCATCGCACTTGGCTGAATCTGAACCAGATCGTCGAAATATGCCCGCACAAGACCTCTCTTCTGGCACCGTATGCAATACGTTCCGAGGTCGAAAGGGACCTCATTACCGTAGAAATCACGTAACGGCCTCCCCGATGTCTCGATCTGAACCGCGATCGGAACCTCCGAATCGCAGTCGCATGGGCTCATTCGTCTCGCCAGATCATAGACGTCGATCCTGTCGGGATCGCCTCCATCCATCACATAGGTCATCCTAATCCTCCTTCCCGGAAATATCCTTCGAGGCGAACGTCCGCTCGTTGAAGGTCTCCTTGTTCGAAAGCGCCCGCAGAATCGCCGAATCGATCGGGGCGAAGCTGCGCAGAATATAATAGTTGAGTTCCTTGAACGGCGAGTTGATCCTGTCGATGCGCCCTGCCGCCTGCTCCATGATCCGATACGAGTAGTTGAGCGAATAGAACAGCATGGTATCGGTCTGCGTGCAGTTCCACCCGGCGGCCCCGGATCCATAGTTCACCAGATAGATCCAATCGCCGTCCTTCGGAATATCATCATGACGATGGCCGTTGTACTGGTACACCGGAATGCCCGTCCGCCTCCGCAGGCTCAGCAGCTCCTCCAGTTCGAAATCGTAGTTGTAGAATATCACGATCCTCGGATGACGGATGCATGCATCCGTCGCTTCCTTAATCCTACTCGGATCCGAATTCACCAGTTTCCTCTGGGCGAAGCAGTACTGCGATACGTTCTTGAGCGGCTCTCCGGTCCAAGGATCCTTCCGTTCCCTTCTCAGGGTCTTCAGGGCCTGTTTGTCGTAATCCACGGCAATCTGATAGACAGGATTGCGACTGGGGCCACGGTCCTTCGGACGCTTCATCGGGACCATGATCCGTCGTTTAAGCTTCTCCAGAATATCAGTATGCCTCCAGTCATTGACCTTCGGATACTTCGCCCATCGGTCATACACGGCATGCATGGTCATGAATTGCGTCTTGTTCTTGTAGAACCCGTTCGCCACGAATATGGGAATGAGATCCTCATACGAATCCGCAGGGGTCGCCGACAGCAGGATCCATCGGTTTCCCTGAGCCTTGGCGATATGGATGAATTCCTTGCTCCAGACCCCGGTTCCGGTCGCATGCTGCTCATCGAATATGATCACACCATGAAAATCGTGATAGGCTTTGATGCGCTGCCAGCTATCCACGATGATCTCCACGCCCGACGGCTTGTTAGTCCCGATATGCAGGCCGAATTTGACGAGATCCTCGCCCCATTCGGCCTTATCGCGCTTCTTCGCCTCGGTGATGATGAGCAGGTCGGGCGAGCCTTTGAGCGGCATGAGCGTCCTGCCACTGTCAGACTCGCCCGAACGGGTCCGGCAGCACGTCCGAAGCCACCACATGATGGCCACGATCGATTTGCCGGACCCGACCTCGCCGACCAGAACGTTTCCGGATCGCAGTTGGCTCAGCGCCCGTTCCTGAAACGGTTCCAGTGTGACGGCCATTACTCGCTTACCTCCTCGGAGGATTTGAGTGCGGTCTTGAGGAGATTGGCGAATATGCCGTCATCTCTGATGCAGAATACGACCTTTTCATCCGGGTTCGATGCCGTATCGCCGGTGACGCAGTGCTCGTGATATCGGAGGTCGACCACGATCTCGCGAATTCGTATCTCGCCGAGAGATCCGACGACCGAGTTCCACGTCGCTTCGTCGGGAATATCGTAGTATTTCATTGGATTGTTCCTTCGCCAGAAATATGAGCATCGGTTCCATCGGCATGGAGCCAATCGCAATCGATGGTCTTGTCGTTATATACCAGGCAGGTGACTCGTCTTGTATCGGTCATCGTGATCTGGCACTGCTTCATGTTGTTGAGGAAATCGCCATTTGAGATGCAATCGACGCCAATCGGGTCTCGATCTCGATCTCCCGATCCACATGAAGATAGACCAAATATCATCAGTGTCGCACAGCAGATACCTGTAACGATTCGTTTCATGCCTTCGCCTCCTTGTTGATATGCTCGCCGACGTAGTAATACTCCTGGATCATCCGAATATCGCAGAGATACGGTCTCGGATCATCCTCCTCGAAATATCGCTCCAGATACTTCGTCAGTACGTCAAGCTCATCTTGATCGAAGTCCCATGATGTATGCCAGTAGAAGATATGATCGCCGTCGCTATCGTGACGGAGCTCCTTTCCATCGAAATATCGTGACCCGAGAAATCCGTTGATCCATCCATCCATGGCGATCGAGGCATCCGGACTCAATTTGCTGCTAACGGCGATGCCGATGAGTTTTTCGTTATTCGGGAACATGATTCATCCTTTCCTTGCGTGTTTTCCGGTTTCAAGTTTGGCGTTGCGATGCCGAATATGATCGGCCAGCAACGCCACCAGATATCCTATGGCGACATAGCCGGTGATGAGCAGCAGACCAATCAGCAGCAATCCCATCCATACAAATATCGTCATGATGGCTTCAATCATTATTGCTCCTTAACGCCTCAGGTATAATGATTCGATAATGGCAGTTGGGACACACTTTATAGTCTGATTCGATATAGCTATTGCAGTTGCCGCAGCACAGCCGGTCACCATAGAGACTGCCGTGATAGATACTGCAAGGCACACCTTTCCTAGCCTTGATCATGTCTGCGATATTGTCGTATACCGTCAACTCCTTGACCAGGGAATTGACGATATAGGCACTTATCAGCAACACCGCAAAGATCATCATAAAGATCGCCAGGAGCAGTAGAACAGCAATTAAGATTTCAATCATGATTGTTCCTTGTACTAATTATCGACGAATCCGAAGAACCCGGCCATCAAAGGCTCGCTTTGATGATCTTGGGTTCGAATTGGCAGTTCATGACGACGTACTTCATCGTGGGGCGATCCTTCGAGTCCAGATCGTAGACGTTCTCGATCTCGCTCAGGAACTCGTCCCATATGCCGTCGACGTTGATGTCGCGCATCGGACGGTTGGTCTTCTTATCCCAAATATAGAAGATAGTACCTTCCAGAGTGTCCATGGATCTGACGATCTGATCAGTCGTGCAGACGCAGCTATATTTGATGCGATCGGCGAAGTGCGCTCTGCTCTCGGCGGTCATGCGCATGCCGATTTCCAGACCGACGAACATGGTCGTGATATCGGTCTGGTTGATCAATATGCTGTCGACCTTATCGAATACATCGGCGAAGACGTTGGCCTCCCGAAGTACCGTGACCTCGTTCATGTCGGTGACGTCGAGATCGATATGGAGGACGTCCTCCATATCACTTGTCGGACTCATGACATATTGCACATCACAAATCGGTCCTGGGTCCAATCCCAGGGCATTGAATTTCCGATACAACGCGAGCAGATTGTTCATCTGGTTCTCGGTGCGATAGAAGGTGAGATCGGCATCGTTGCGAATGATATAAGTCAGATGGACGTACTTGTTCATGATTACTCCTAAATATCCAATGTGGTTTCGTCTTGCGGCGGATTGTCATAACGGTACGTGAATCCGAGATAGGTTGAGGATCCCGTACCATTAATGGCATTCCTGATTCGCTGGGCCACGTTCTCTACACGTCCATTGCTATGCCCGTGTTCGATAAGCCATCGCGCACAGTCGGCTGTCGTCGGGAACGTCAGGTCGAGTTCGTTGATCACGGTCCGATTCTCGGTGCGAAGTGTCGGCTCGACCACACGGAACATTCTGGCGAAGTTGTCGTTGCCGAGAATACTGTCCACGGCGCCGAGCAGCTCCGGTTTGACCATCCTGGCGTACTCTCGCAACCAGAGATTATAGTACTGGGAGTAGGGACGCTCGGGCTGATGCTTGCCGTAGATACTCTCGATGTCGCGTATTGCCTGGGTGCTGATGCCCATCATTTCCCGACAACGATACTGTGTAAGACCGAGCAGGGTTCGTGCTGCTCGAAATTGATCAGGCGTTGGCATGATCACATCACCGATTTCTCAGTCTCGATGGAATCATTCATGGTTGTCTCCTTTCGAAAATATCAGATATTCTTTGGATTGGTGATGCCGAGCAGCGTGGTCTTCCTGATCTCGACCTCCCGTTTGTCGAGGGCGATCCAGTTTACGTCACTGTTGAGGTCCGGAATGACCTCTTTGATTTCGGAAAGCGTCGGTTTGTATGGAAACCATTGTTCGATGATCGTGTCATCGGGGACAATGGAATGGTTCGCGGCTCCGTTGATGGTAAATCCCTTGCGATAGCTGATGGTCAATACATAAAGTGTCGTTGTCGAGCTCATTATTCACCCGCTTTCAAATAGAGAAAATCGAGATCTACATCCTCGACCTTCGTGTGAATATACTTCCGTTCGTTGCATTCCGGACAGATGGCCATGTAGCTGATCCATCCATCCCTAACAATCGGCATGCTTGTCATAAGCACGCAGAGACACTGGCAATCGACGAATTTCCGTCGTGCGTATTGCCAGATTGTTGGTTTCCTATCGGGATCCATGAGGAGCCTCCTTATCGACTGCAACAGAAAACCAATTTCCCTGCGAGTCCTGAAGGATCATTTTGTTGCAGATCTTACATTTCGAGTGAATCGATGCTCCGTCAAAATCGACATGATCTTCAGGAACATGATCGTCCATGATATTGTGTATGAAATCTCGCATCGGCGATCCATCCCATCCGCGCTGAATAAAACATAGCGAACGAAAGAACGCCAATCCGATCAACAGAATCAGGATAATTAATAATATGTTTTTGAAAAACACGATTCACCTCCGAATATGTCGGCCTTGTAGATTCTGGATGCGTCGATTTTCGGCCTTGTGAGCCATTTTAAGGGCCCGTAGAGAGGCGAACGCGATCGAAACGATTAAAACTATGGGTATGACCAGAAGGGCCGAGAAAACGGTGATTATAGCGTTAATGAGAACTATCATTTGAGCGTCTCCTTCTGGTCGTTTTGGCCTGAATATGGAACTTCGGGTCTTCCCTGACTGGCGTCCGATCCGATCCCTTCATACAGTTCTGGCATCCCGCATTGACATAGATGTTGCGTCCATCACTCCATGCATGGTTCGTGTCGATCCAAATATAAGGATCGTATTCTGATTCGCAATGAAGCTTGTGTTCGTCGTGCAGCTCCTTGCGGATGGCATCGAAGTCCGCGTCACGGATCTCAACCATCGGGCCTGCGGGAATATGATTTTCGGTCATAATTTACTCCTTTGGTTCTGTCTTGTCATGGATCCACGTCAATCCTTTGTAGATCCATGCGGGAATATGGAACAGCCAGCAGAGGAACTCGACGATACAGAGCACTACGAACGTTCCTCCGATGACGAGAAGGACTGTTCTTGCGGGTTGGTCCCATTCGCCGACGAATTCGCAGTATGCTCCCATGGCGAGGACTCCTCCAACAAAGTTGAGTAGTAGATATACCGGCATCATACCCCAGTTAATCTCGTCCACGATCGCCATCCTGTTCAAAAGTCCATGGCTTGCGATTATCCATTTGTCGATACTCATTCTTGGAAATATCGAAGTGCGTCGATCGTTCGCATCGACAGCACATCACTTCACATTCATGATGATCCGGCGTGATCTCCCATGCGTCGGTGATGAGCAGCGATGCGTTTGGGTGGCATCCAAGATATCGTCTTGCCCGATCGAATACATTCGCTGGCGCCATAATACGCTCCTAAAAATAAGAGGGCATGACCGACGCGCGATGACGCCGCCCATGCCCTATGATGGAAATATGGTTTACTCGATGGACTTCAGGTCCGCATCGACCTTCTGGAAGGTCATGGTGTTGAGGGCCGTATCCGGTTCGTCGTTGTCATAGAACTCGTCCTCGAACGGATCCTCATGCTTGGTTGCGATGAGCATCTGCAAATATGCGGTGTTGTGATCCGACATCTTACCGCGGTATGCGGAGAACGACAGATTGACGTTCTCGATGTCGGCCCAGTCCAGAATATCAACCGGGCTGAGGTCGATCTCCTCACCCTGCACCACGGCCTTCTTATGTTCGGCCCACAGGCGCTTGTTGCCGTACTGGGTCTTGAACAGGATCTTCGGATTCCTTGTATCGGCCGGATCGTCCTTGAACTTGACGTTGACCTTGAGCAGGAGCTGAGGATCAGCGTCGATCTTCTCACGCATGCGGGGACGGAACCCCTCGTCGGTCAGGAAATCAAATTCGTCCTGAGTCAGCTCAATGTTGAAGTTGCGATTGCCCTCATCATTGAACTGACCTCCGTTACCGGCGAAGTTCGGATAGATGAGTTTCGCCCCACGAATGCGGTACGACACACGACCACGGGAATCCACATACTTTTCGACTGCCATTATTCTGTTCCTTTCGTTGGTTTGGTTAGAAAATATCACTTTGCGGCGAACGTGGTCACTCGATCGACGAACGGTCTCGGATCGGTCATCCGGCCTCGCGCAATGTTCTTTTCGTTGCAGCGCTTAATGGCCGAGGCGATTTCCTCATTGGTGATGCCAGAGTACTTGTAGAAGTTCACCAGCGTCTGGAGGACGTCCGCGAATTCATCCAGCATGTGCTCACGCGTATCGTGCTGCGAGGCGACCATCAGTTCGGCCGATTCCTCCAGCACCTTCTTCGCCAGCTTCTTGCCATCGTCGAGTTCACCGTCGTCGAAGGTCTCCATTGGCGGGAATTGGATCATTGACAATCCTTTCTGAAAAATATGGGCCCATGCGTCGGTCGCACAGGCCCATATTGTTTAATGGACAAATCAGTCGAGATCGATTCCATGATTGTCGGACTTCACGACGCGGTCTTCGAATCCGAGACCGGCGAATTCACGGAACACCCGCTTGGCGAATTCCCTTCGGCTCATGTCCTTGTGTTCGGACCTGAGATCGATAATATACCAGACGAGTGAACCGATGCATACGCCGATCAGGATGAGGGCCACGACCTGATAGTCGAGCAGTTCAATAGTCATCGTTGTTCCTTTCCTATGAATATCCTTCATTATAAGCGATGACCTTATCGCGAATCAATCACTCATGGCGGCAATGCGCATGACATCCATCATCGACTTGTTGCGGCCGATGTTGTATCCTACGTAGAAAATGGCTCCAGCCGCTACGATCAGCGATTCCGGATGTTGTTCGATGAAACCCATGACGGTGCTTCCCGCCTTGTTGATCTCGTCGTTGACGTTGATGGTCTTGTCGTCCATGGTGGTCTCCTTCTTTGATTTGCGGAATTTCGGTGAAATATGAATGTTGAAGTCCATGATCAATCCTTGCGTTTATGCCGGGTTACGGTGATGTCGTAGATGGTTTCAATGGGACCTTCGACCATCACCTGTTTGCCGCAACCGGTGCAGATGAACACGGCAACGATCCTGTGGTCCTTGAAATATACATCATGGGGGCAAATGTCGTAGTCGCAGTCACATCCCATGAGCTCGTTGAGCTCGTTGAGTTCGTTTTCTTTCACGGCCGGCCCGGCTTCCTGTTGCGGATATGATCCATCACTGACTTAAACCGTTCGTTGGCTCCTGTGTTGAGCGCGACGAATGCGATGACTCCGACCGCAGGGACGATGATGTCCCTAATCCAGAGTCTCGCCTCTCGGGCGGTGTCGATGGTACGCTGTTTCATGGTTTGCTCCTTTCATAAAAATATAGGCCCATGCGTTGATGCACGGGCCTATAATGTTGATCAGTTCTTGCTCTGATCGGATTCCTTTTGGAGATTGAGATCGTTCTGGACCATCCACTTTACGGTATCCTCCAGATGCTCGATGCGTTCGTGATCGTTCATGGTCGTCTTGTATTCCTTATAGGCGAGAACGATCACGATCGCACTGGCAGCACCCGCGATAACATCGCTGGCGATGGTGAACATATCTTTCTTGTCCATGGTGGACTCCTTTCATACACTATAACTCTTCATTATAGCATATGTTTATGTCGCGGATAATCCGCCCACCAAATGGTCGGATGCGTCCATCTACGGGCATGCTTGCCTCGATGAATCCGGTTTTCGATGATCCACAGCAAATGTCGATACGGTGCGTCATTGACGTATTCGTCGGTCGGCGTGATCAACCAGTCTACCAGGAGTCCGATAAAGGCGACGGCCACCATTGATAGACATATCAAACAATTCGTCAAATCAATCATTACAATCACCCATGTCGGAGAAGTTTGAATCGTCGTTGATATCGCATTCGGCATTGGGATCGTAACCGAGTTCATTGATCGATTCCGTGATCCTCAATCCCTGTGTATAAATATCATCGCTGATTCTGCGAAGCTCGTCGCATTCGTCATGCATCTTGAGAATATGGTTTCGGATCCAGGTGATGCTACTGACGATCTTCATCAGAAGAATCATTGTCGTCGCGATCGTCATTCCGATCAGCGTCTTCATCTTCCGGCTCATTGTTCTCCTCCTTGTGGAACTTATTGTAAATATCAGTGGCGTCACGCACTCCGTTCTTGGTCACCAGATTCGCCTTATCAGCGGTCTTGACCATGATGAAGACAATCCGATCGTCCTCCTTGCACCAGTCTCGCGCATCGAGTATCACTTCGTCATCGGTGAACTCCTCGGCGTTGATCTGAACCGCAGGAATATCGGGATCGAAATCAACGATACGCCAGTCTTTGAGATAAGTGCTGTTTTTACAGAGATTCTTCTTGCGAATATAACGGATTAAAAAGTCAGTTCCTTGGATCACCAGATAACTGACAATTGTTCCGATGACCATGGCTAGAATCAGTCCGAAAATAAAGTTGATACTCATGGATGAACTCCTTTTGTAGTGTTTAGAAATGATAGTGATCGCAGAACCAGCTGATGACCAGCATGAGAGCGACCAGAAATATAACGATGATTGCATCAGGCCAGGTCATGTAGCCAGCCTCTTCATGAGATCGTTCGATGCCGGATTCGGCGAGGAATATGGACTACTCTCGTCGATCAGCCATTCGTACGATCCGTATTGTTCGATGGTGTCGATGGCATCATTGGCTAATCGCTCGTAATACGATCGATCAATCTCTGAAGAAAGACCATTGTCTCGGATGACCGAGTACTCCTTCCAGCGATATCCTTTTGTTCCAGATACCGCATCGTAACCGCCTCTATTGTTCTCACGTACCAGTAGACCTCCTCCGCATCCCGCTTTGACGGGGGAAAAGGCCGAAACCTTACCAACAAAGCTGTAATGATGCTCGTCCGGTCCAAGTCCCTCGTTGAAATCGAGGAAAATGTTGGACTGAGCCGATTTAGTCTCTCGGAAATCCTCCAGAGCGACGGGCTCTTTGGTAAACAGGGTCTTAAAGACATAAGGAACTTGGAACTGCAACCCAGTAGCGGTCCACTCACCACAGTGCTCACCGTAGGCTGAATGAGCGATGTAGGTGGACTTGTTGACGATGCACATCTTGTCATAAATGGACTCCAATTCGAAGTTGTATCCGTATTGTTTACCCATGGCGGTAACGAAGTCGATGATATCGCGGTCCACATCGGCGATCTTGATCGAATCGGTTTTGATGTGGACCACGGTGTATCCGAGCTCCTGTACCTTGTGCTTGAGCGCAATCATGAACAAGGCGCCTCGTTTGGCGACTTTGTTGTCGAGATTGCGGTTGTTCGGATTGGCCGCATCGTTGAACCGGGTGGGGAACGAGGCGCTGGTCAGGCCGTAGACCGCGTTGATGGCGATCTTCAGAGCTTGGGCCAGCGCCTTGGAATCCTCGCCCTTGAGCACGGGTTCGAGATCCTTGAGGCGTTCCTCGGGAACGAATTTCCTGAAAATATCAAGACATCGATCGAAGTCTTTATGCTTGATGGAGATACGGGCCTGTCGGATGGCGTCGAACCGTTCGGTATATGGACCGAAGAGATTCATGGCCACGATCGAACTAGGATGCATGGATGAGATGTCGAGCAGTCCGACATTGCCGAACATGCCGCCAAGACGATGTTCCTCTTTCTCTACCATCGGTCATCACCTCCATGAATGACCAACATCACGAATATCAATGTGATGATGTATCCAATGAAGATCCATGCTACGCCCATGTCGTAGCTCCTTTCCAAATATCTTCAGCGGTTCATCATCACCTTCAAGATGATGGTTATAGGCGTCGACAAGCGATATGAGATCGATTTCATCGAGCCCTTCAGCATAGAAAGCTCGTTTCTTCGGATCTGGTTTTGTGCTGACGATACCAAGTGCCATCAAATATCCGTGAAGGAACAATCGTGATAGATAACTTCCGCTGATATGTGATGGATGCTTGTATTTGTTTTCATTGACGAACCGAACCGGTGATTCGGAGCTCGAAACCTTACCCATTGTTTTTACCTCCCATAGATGAACAAGGCGAGAACCAGTATGATAAATAGCTGCTTCTCGGAACGACTTTGATCTTGTCTATTGTCACCACCGGCATTTTCATTCATCCCCTTTCGAAATGGTATCCAAGATGTGTCTTTTGCCATCCATGAAGACAGCTGCTAATATTTTTATAATGCCCACCAATGGCTCTGGCGCATTCGGCTTCACTATCGAAAAGCTCGCCGGTTTCGACAATTCGGACTCTTGTGGAACAGCTTTTTGGAACGAGACCGGTTTTTCTTGAATGGTCGATGTTTTCTTGATGGGTGATCCATTCAAGATTCTCAACTCGGTTATCGTAACGGTTGCCATTGATGTGATTGACTTCAAGATCTTCCGATTCTTTAGGGATCCATGTCTCGGCGACCAATCGATGAACCAAGTATGATTTTCCTGTCGGATTGTTGATGCCAACCGTCAAATATCTTCCACCATCGGTTTGCTTTAATCTTTTCCAAGACCCACTGCGATAGCTAAGAACATCGCCTTCATCGGATACCAATATTCTAGGATCTTTAGGCCAAGGCTTCCAGTCCTGTTCAAATATCAGTTTGTGTCCCATGGATGCTTCATCTCCATATAACTGTAATCGCCGTATCCGTTGTCCATACCGTAGACGAATACGTAGCCGCCTTCTCCAGGATACTCGCCCATGTACTGGGACTTCTTGTCCTTGAGCGCGTATCGGTCGAAGGTGTATCCCGGGAACATATCCGAAAGGTCGGTGAAGTTGAATTCCGACTGCGGATGCTTGTTGTTCCCGAATATGATCTTGGCGGTATGGGTGTTGGTGGTGTCGTTGACCGTCAGGCCGCTGAGCATGGCCAGCATCTGGCGTGCGGTGAAATCCTCCTTGAGGTGTTCGAACACGGCCTTGGTGGCCCTGACGTCATCCTCGCAATATGATTGCACCAACGGCCATTTGTCCTCCGGAACCGGTTGGTCCCATGGCATGCCCAATTCATGATGGTCGATGCCCAATTCGATCTCCCACTTCTTCAGTGACTGCTTCTTGGCGGAGAAGTCGTAAATATCCGTGTAGGATGCATTGTATGCTTGACCGAACATGGAATTCTTGTTACCGCTGACGATCCGCGTCGACAGATCATACAGCTGGGCGTTGTTGTATCCCATGACACCCCACGCCCAGAGAATATGATTGTCGTACTTGCGGTTGTTGAATCCCACCAGATTCTCATCGAGCAGTGTCATGATGTTCTGCCGCGGAGGATTGATCCATGTCTTGACGACGTCTGAATCGCTCTTCATGAAGCAGACCATGAACAGATTCGGAAAGACCTCGACATCGAAGAAGGTGAGAATATCGGCGTTCTTCGGATCGCTGCCCTTCGGAATATCATCGGACTTGAACTTCATCTCGTTCACCAGAACGATGCAATAATCCGACCAATGCGTCGACCGCAAAGCGAAATCAAATATCTCATTACGCATGTCGGTGACGTCGTACGGTTTACCGGACTCATACATCTCGTCCATGAGCTTCTTGATGAACTCGACGCTCGGCTTGGTCCCAGGACAACATTCCTTGCGCAGAGACTTCTTGATGACATTGCGTAGATGCTGTTCGTCCTTGAGTTCCTTCTGATTGATCACGGACTTTTCTCCTTTCAACGGAAGGCCGCTTGAAATATGGGAAATCTCATGATCGTTGCACCGTGAGAGCAGACGTCGTAGCGATGAATTGCCTCGGAAGACCTTGATCTCGACATGGATGTCGTAAAGGTTTTTGAGTCGGGATACGTCTCCATCGTAAATATAGTGGAGGTGCAATCCCTGTCCGCTCTTAGACACCTCGGCATAGGTTGGAGGGAACTTGCGGGCCGCCTCGAGATTGGCCTGAAGCGATTTCTCGCCATCCTCTCCTCGAATATCGAAGTCGATGACGATATGGTTTTCCGGAACCTTAACCCAATGAAGTCGACTGGTGTCGAGGTCTTTGAGCGTGGTGCTGACTTGGGCCCATTTGGCAACTGGGGATCCGCTTTCATCGTCTCTGGCGTATTGCGCAGGGCAATCATGACAGAGTTCGTCGAATCGACTGTCCGTTTTAACAAGTCGAAGCCACGAGATATGGTCATCATCGGATGCTCGAGCATGTCGGTCAGAAGAGTCAACGATTCTCGATTCGAATTTGTCTCGTTGAAATCCATGATAGGTAACTGCCTTACTCGCTCCCCGGTTCATTATTTCGAAATATGAAGCCAGTTCGAACATGAACTCGGAGCGTTTCATGACGTCGGTGATGTGGGCTTCCTCACACCATTCCTTATAGGCACGCCACAAATCTGTCAGACGCACTGGCTCATCGATGTCCATGAGGTCGATGTTGTCCTGAACGAACGTATAAATATCATTCGTCTTGGCGATCATCTCTGTTGGACGATACTGGGAATATCGGTTGACCCCGAGTTTCCTGTAAACCTCACGACAATGATAGGCAATGGAACCCAATTCGAATCCGATTTGCTTCATGCAGTCGAAATAATCATCCGGTTTCAACGTGTTGCCGGTCGGATAAATATCGATCAGTCTCCTTGTGATGCCCGACTTGGCGTCAGTGATCTTCACCGGCTTATTCGTCGCCATGAACAACATCGTTTTCAGCGGAACGGTGTACTGCTTGACACCCTTTTCGTTTACCACGATCTTCTCATGTGCAGCGATCTGATTAAGCAGTGTATTGTCCCACATGTGACTCAGATCGCCGTCGGTCTGGATACCGATGAGAGGAGAGTTCTTGAAGGATGCGGTACTGAATTGATATCCCTTGCCGAGTTCCTCCGCATTGAAATATGCGATGTATCCAGGGAAGAGCATCTCGATGATATTGAGAATCGTCGACTTTCCAGTTCCGGGCTCACCATAGATGACGAACATCTTCTGGATGCGTTGAATATCATTACCGTCGACCAAGGCGCCGATGCCCCATTCGAGCTTTTCGCGTTCGGATGGGGCATACAGCGTATTCATGAGCCGGTCATATGCCGAGGTGTCTCCCTCGGATATCGCGTATTCCAGTTGCACGGTGGCGTAGTCCTCGCGCTTCGGAGTGTCATTGGCGAATATGATCCGCTGATTGAGCACCGCATCACTATCGGCCAGATTGCGCAGTCCGGAAATATACCTGTTCCAGCAACCGTTGGAGGTGTTCTGCATAAGCATGCAGGTCACTTCATTACCGTCTGGAGACTCATATGAGTCGGCGAACTCCTGAATATCACGGTCGATCAGCTCGCCAAGGCGTTGAAGGTTCTGCGACCAGAGATGACTATCCGGATCGAACACCGCATAAAACGATCCGCCTTTGACGAGCAGATCGTGATACCCTCGCATCTTCGGATCGGCGAATATGGATTCATGGCCCTTGTTTGTCTTTTTGACACGCACCTGCACTTGATCCATCTTCGCCTCCTTTACATGTCGGGAATATACTGTTCGTTGAGCCAATATTGCATCTGCCACCACCATTCGGATTGGCGGATATCCTTATCATCATGAACGATGAAGAGTCCGCCGCCCGATCCGTCAGGTCGGTACTGTCGATCCATCATGATGTCGCATCGGTCCTGAATATAACACTCCGGATCTCTCTGGTTGAGAAACCAGTCATCCGAGCATCGTGTCAGATCCATGTTTTCGAGGAACATGGAGAATGCCGCGTCGACCGGGATGATGGCAAGCACATCGTTGACCCGTTCGGCCAAGGCGACGAGGAACTCAAGAACTGAGCATCCTCGCATACCGCCAACCAACGAATATCCGGTTCGGCGTGTGTATACATCACGTAACGACTCGCCATCGGATATCCGATTCCGGTCCATCATGACACTGGAACGGAATGGTATGGACGCAAGAGACATGCTGAGATCGACGTATTCATCGAAATTCACACGATGACGTAGCCATTGAATATATGATGCGTTGAAAAATGGCGATGAATTACTTGTCATTGACCTCCTCCATTTCAGCCGCTATAGTGGAATTGAACCGCTTTTTGGGTCGGTATGACTCCTCTTCAGGAATGCCTAGCACCTCGTGCTGATATGATCCGTCATGCCGGGTGATCTCGTAGTCGGTCTCCAGAATATCATTCCTGCACCACACGACGTTGGGATCGCCACTCTGCGACAACCTTCCGAACCTGTTGAGCACGATGGTGTTGATGATGGCATCCGGGTCCTGAACGATCTCCATTCCTCGGGCAAGCACGTCATCGTCCTCCCAGTAATCGAGATTCTCCGTATCGATGAACCACGGGGCATTCTCGTGATCCTCCTCGGAGATCTGGTAGCTCGGATCGTCACGGTCGATGGACTGATGCCAGCGACGCGCCTTGATCGTCATGAGGATTGATTGCTCGACGCGCTCGTCCCCGTTCGCCTCGTCATACTGACGCTGTTCGTCATCGGTAAGGGGACCATCCCATCGCGGAACGCCGTCATCGATGATAAAATTATCCCGATCCGGTTCGTCGGCGTCGATGTCAACAGGATCGTCATCGAGCTCATCGCCATTTTCGTCATCGGGATCATCTGGAATATCCTTTTGTTCGGTGACTTTGGGATCACCATACGTCTTGGCGGCCTTGACGGCCTCCCATTCCTTCTTCACCTCGATGATCTGATCGTCGTAGAAGTCAAGCTCCTGCTCCTTGCGCCTAATGGCCTCGTCGGTCGACCGCTTGACGTTGACGAACTTCTCATGGTTGTCTTTGAACTGCTGGTTAAGTTCATGCTTCTTACGTTCCAGATCGGCGATCTCTTGCTCGAGGTCCTTCAGTGGAATATACCGCTTGTATATACCGAAGTAGAACATGGCGGTCGCCGTAGCGGCACCAGCGGCGAATCCACCCACTACGAACCCAATACTCTTGAGATTCATGGATACTCCTTGATTGAATGAACGGGACGGCCATCATGAAGACGACCGTCCCGAAAAATATCATTTGATTAGATCTTATCGTAGATGATGCCATCCACGTTGAATGTCAGCAGGACGCCAAGCTTGCCGTCCCATGGTTCAGCGTTGCTATAATCCCACGGATCGTCGCTATTCACGCCGAACACACCGAAATCGACAAAGGGGCTCTGATGCTCATCATCGATGATCCATCCCAGGACTGCACCTTCCTTGCTATCCTCGATTCCAAGCATGCGATACACATCATTAAGGAATAGATGACCGTTGGCATAGAGCTGATCGTTCGCTTGGTGGAGAACCGAGCGAATATGCGCGATATTCTGATCGGGATTGGTCTTATCCCAATAGATTGAGTATTCGTCGAAATATCGGGACAGTCCGTCACGGTCGATCGTGTCTTTGTCGTAATGGCGAACGGTCTTTGTCTCTCCGGTCTCTTCGTCGGTGATTTCCTCTTCGACGACTCCCTGATAGATATCGCGCTCCTTGTCCTCGCCGAGCTGTTTGCGAACACGGCCTCGATAGTCGGAGAACTCCTTGGACACGGCCGTGAACGCCGAGGCAGCCGCCATGTACCGTCCATCCAGAATATGATGTGCGGACAGCACACATCCGACGCTCAGGCCTGTCAGCAGGATCGTCGGCATATATAGACGGGCGATCTCGGCTCCGGTCTCGACATAGACCATCGTCTTGTCGTGCTTCTGCGCCTTGTTGTCGTAGATGATCTCGTCGTCGCTTTCGGCCTCCTTGGCCTTCTTGGAAATATCCACCATCTTGTTCTGATGATGATCCATAACGGTATCCAGCTTCATCGTGGAATATACCGCGAAGCCAGTGGCGGCCACGCCTGCGACGATGCCCGCGCCGATGAGAATCTGCGGGGAATGCTTGTCAAGTTGCAGCAACGCCTTGTTGCCGAAACGTACGATGGTTTCCTTTACGCTCATGTTTATTCCTTTACGTTGAAATATGATCTCGGGGATCTCCGGAACGTCTCCGAGAATATCATTCAGTATTCGAACGACCACGGTTCGTCGCTTGGACAGAGACGCGCCACGGCCACACTGGTGCCTTTGTCGATGGTGATCTCGAAGATCGTTCCATCATCTTCCAGCACCTTGACACCGGTATTGTCATCGTTTACTCGATAGTCGAGAGCTTTCTGATCGATCTTGGAAAAATATCGACGGACGCGATCCTTCCAGATACGGAGCGATTTTTGATCCTCATCCGAAATACATCGCTTTTTATCGATGGGAAACAAACCCGTCTTTTCGAAGGTGCTGAACTCAGCCATGGTGAGTCCTCCTGTATTCTCTGGCTCTGCGGAGAAGGTCGAGTTTTACGACGACCTGCTCGTCACTCATCTTATCGACCTTCATCTTCCATAATGGATTGGAATACCACCGCTCCAGAATATGACGGTTCTCTGATGCGCTCATCGCAAGCTCTCGGTTCTCGGCATATTGAGGACATAGCCGTCGCGATATCGTGCGATGCTCGCCCGTGCCAGATCAGTCCATCCAATGTCATAATCGGTATATCTTGGGGATATACCAGACGCCTTGAGCAGATCGGCCACGCTGCATTGACCGTAATGATCGATGGTATCCCGCAACGTATCCATGACCGCCTCGGCGTCACGACGATCTCGGAATGTAATATCATCGAAGTCGTTACGGTTTCGGGCTTCGATCTCACGTTGTCCTGTTGAACGATCCCGACTCATCGATGAATAGCTGGTATATCCTCGATTTGTAGAGTTGTTTCTCGGACGAACATCACCGAAAATCAAACGACTGAATCCCTGGACTACGGTGTCGTAGAGCATGTCCTTGGCAGCAGGAATCATGACGTCTTTGACAACATATGATGCCACATCGCGAAGATCGCCGCCGAAAAATGTCTCGGTGACCTTCTGGACCTTATTTTTCTTTTTGCAAACGACTTCGCCTTGCACGACCTTATCGACGTCGCTCGGTCTATCGGCATTCGGTTCGATTCCCAACGCTTCTCTCGAAACGTCGAAGGTCTCCTTGTCGACTTCCGCCATATGGAACTCCTTTCGAAAAAAAAATATGAGGAGAGGATCTCATGCGGATCCCCTCCTCACTATAGTTCATGAGAATATCGCGATCAGCCCTTAATGTTCGGCAACAGAGCGCTCACGAAATTATCGGCTTCGCCCTTCGTAGAATACATGGCAAGCATGAGTTCGCCATGGGCTTCGCTCTTGTGGAACTCTTCGATCTCCTCGGGCGTGGCGTGGCGGAATCGAGGCACCATGCGACGTGCTCCGGTCTTCTTGTCGATCTTTTCCTCCTCATAACGGAAGCCGTACGTCATATCGACGAAGTTCTCGAAAGCCGTGATCTTCACTGACAGGTCGTCGGAGGAAAGGTCGTCCGATAGTTTCTGGAGCTTACCGTTCTTTAGCATATCGACAATAACGTTATTATCGAGATGGAAGAGCAGATCCTCGCTCTGCTCGACGCCATCGATGTCGGTGTAGGTGACAGTCTTCTTGATCATGATATGGTTCCTTTCTGGAATATATGGTTATTGGTTGAAAATATAGGCCCATGTTTCCATGGGCCTATACGTCTATCAGTTTTCATCGGACGGTTTGTCGTCCAATTCGAGAATGTCCTCAGCTTCGCTCTCGGCTTCCGCCTTTCGTTCATTCGCCTTGCGGATCACGTTACCGACGACCTTCTGAGTCACCGATTTGGTTACTACGGTCAGCGCGCTTCCGGCTACCGTAACTACCAAACCAACGGCGATCTTCTTCGGATCGACTTCGGCGTTCTTCGCAAGGTTCTTGACGATGGCATTACCAAGGGCTTCACCAAATGATTCCTTCATTGCAGTTCCTTTCGTTGATGAATCTCTTCATTATATGGTATGTTTTCATCACGAATCAGTACCTGCGCATCGTGTCCGCCATCGGGCTTGTGGTGAACCGCATGACCAGACACGGGATGTTGTTATCGGACAGCATCGATGAAAACGAAACATCGATTCGGTTGTCGATGGTCCATCCGAGCTCCTCGCCGATCGGAGCCGGATCGAGACCGAGTTTGTCATAGAACTCGTTGAGACCGACCCACATACCCGGGCCGTTGATAAGCTCGTAGTTGAGATCATTCACGGCCTTGCGAATGGATTCCGGATCGGAATGGAAATATCGGTCCATGAGCTGATCATAGCACAGAACATCACCGATTCCCGGAATAAGATCCTGATCGGATGGCGGGTTCTTGCGAATATGATCCTTGGAGATCTCATCATCGATTTCCTGCGCCTTCTCCTTTCCGAGTTCCTCGACGATCTTGGTCCGGTATTCCGATGCGGCCTTGGTGGCCATGGTGTACGCCGATGCATAGGCGGCGATCTTTCCGGCCGAGATCTGATGATGGCCGATGACGCATGCAATGGTCGTTCCGGCCATAAGCACCGTGGAAATATAGCACGGAACGACACGCTTGACGACCTCGCTCTTCGGCATATCATTATGCTCCATCTCGATCTCCAGCATGACATCACGGGCTTTCACGGCGTCATGGGCGGCACATACGGCCGTACCTACAACACCGGCACAGGATATGACGGTCAGAATCGTACCCGCGTTGTGTTTGACGAAATCCTTGACGGATTCGAGATTCATTGGTTGCTCCTTTCAGAAAATAAAGGCGCCACGTTTCCGCAGCGCCTTTACGGCATTGAAAAATGTCACTCCTCGACGGACGTGGAATCCACATCGTCTGAAGAGTCCTCGATGGCCTCCGGTTCGGTGACATCGATCAATTCATCCGGTTCACCGATGAACTTGACAACCGCCAAAGCCGCAACGGCTCCGACGACGATCGCACCAACGGTGAACTCGTACTTATGATCGACCACGAACTTCTTGGTCTTCTCGAACTGTTCTTTCATGGTATTATCCTTTCCTAGAGGTTTGACTCTTCATCATACGCCATGTTTTCACCGCGAAATATCCGACTGCGGAACTCCCGGACATGGCCTTCGATCCGATCGGCTTCGATGTCCGGTCGTCGGACCATACCGATCCGCATCTTGCAGACATCTAGGAAACACATGTCGATTGATGCGAAGTCCATTACATCGGCCTGCATGCGCCGATCGATCTCCATGGGATCGTCTCCGCGCACGAGCAGTCGCGCTTTCCGGACATCATTGGGCACGTCAAGATATATACCGAAGACGTTCTCGATCTGGTCATGGATGCGTAAATATGATTCCGGATCGATGACGGCGACACTATCCACCGCGCGATAAAGATCCGACCATGCGAATGCGTATCTCCACACGCCAAAGACGGTGGAATATGTCCGCACACAGGTCAGTTCCCCATCAAGAAACGCGTCCTCGAATTCGGCGTCGGTGACGAAATGATAGTCGACGCCTTCGATCTCGTTGTCCCGTGGAGGCCTGGTCGTATATGCAAGGATCTGTTCATACCCACGACACTCCAATTCCTTGGCAAGTGTGGTCTTTCCCGATCCCTGAGGACCGATGAGGAAAATATGGACACAATCGCTCATGATCGCTTTCTTTCTTTTCGGTCCGGTGCGTACGAAGAAATCGAAGTCCGCATCCGTTCCGCCGTAATAATGGTTGACGGTGAAATAGCACAGCAGTCCGGATTTGGTCCCGACCACCATATGGTTCCATCCATCAATTCGGAAACATAGCCGTTCGCTCCAATATTGCGGAAAATATCGTTCGAAGACATAATCGATCCTATACACGCATGGAGTCATGAGTTTTTTCTAAGGAAACGGAACACGATCCAGATAAGCCACAACCCTCCGGTGAGACCGGTCAGGACTAGGTCCAACAGGAAGTTGAAAATTCCATATTTCTTTTTCATAACACAATCCTTTCGAAAAATATAACCCCATGTTTCCATGAGGTTATATCGTTGGTGTAATTGACATTACTTGCTTAAAGTTGTTGATGCAACGGCGTTGAAAGCATTGACGACAGTCATTTTCGTTTCATCATCGAGCGTCTTCAAGGCTTCATTAAATTGCATTGCGCATCCTATTGCGTCGGTGTTATACTGATCGATCCTTCCGGAACGATAGCCGGAACGATAGCAATATGCCCCGAACGCAAGTGTGACGATTCCGCAAGCGCCGATAATCAAACCGGTCTTGTGCTCGTTGATGAACTGCTTGACGTTGTTCATCTTGTTTTCGTTGTCGTTCATGGTAACTCCTTACTATAATGAATTATCCTTCACTATAGTCCATGTTTCGGACGCGAGAAAATAAGAGCCCATGTTTCCATGGACCCTTATCCTGAATCTCCGTTCATATTTGAACGTCTGTCGTCAGATCTTCGGCTTCGGAATGAAACTCAGCGCCTTTGTCGTAATGACGTGGTCGGTCTCGAATGCGAACATCAGTCCCAGACAAACCAACGTCCCTCCGACCCCGACGACCTTCGCGATCATGGCGTTGCGATCTTCGTTATACATCTTCTTCGCTTCCACCAAGACCTTGAGGTCATCGACGGCCATGCGGGCGTGATTGTCATCGACCGCTCCGTAAATATTGGCCAACGCTGCGTCGATATTGTCATCGAACGCCTTGTTGATGTTCCGATGCTGTGATTCGAACTTCATAGTGTTCTCCTTTGTTCGGTTACTTCACTATAAGACATGTTTTGGGCGCGAAATCATAAGAAGTGTAGTGCTTTATCGAAGCGCTCTTTGATTTCTCCTTTATAGATCATTTTCCGCATCTGAGAATAGAACACGCCCTTTGGGTCGTCTCCGACCAAATAAATTTCCAGCATGGTTCCATCTTGCTTCTCGAACAGAAGAATGTAAGGAGATCCATCAAAAGTGATTGTGGTTCGTTTGATTTTATAGCCGTCGCTATTCAGATAGAACTTGAGATATTCCTGATAAGTGTGAATATAGTAACGTTCGATCGAATCGGTTGTTGCTTCAACGATATCGGTATTCATGATAACTCCTTTCATAAAAATATAGGCGACATGTTTCCATGACGCCTATACGTGTCAGCGATCAACAATCACCGGATTGTCGATAACGGCTTTCAGAATTTCGAGTCCATCCTGAGTGACGGAGCAACCGTCGTTCTTGATGTTGTTGAGAAGTTCATCTCGTTGGGTTCGGTCGAACATTACCAGGAGGGTATCTCTGCCGAATGTTACGCATTTGTCATCAGGTCCCTGTGCGTCAACGACACCGCTGACGCCGGAAATGACCGGATACTTCTTGACGCAATATGCGGCCCAGCCTACGAATCCCACTAATGCTGTGACACTGACTCCGATCTTGATGGCATCCTCATGCTTATCATAGAACTTGACGATCTTGCTCTTCGCGTTCTCAAGTTTCTCGTTCATCATTGTTCCTTTCGAAATATAGTGAATTATCGCTTCACTATAGTCCATGTTTCCAACGCGAAAGGCCAAAAAATTAAGAGGCCATGATATGGTCACGACCTCTTAACATTTGGACTTTAATCGTTATCGAATGTGGATTTCTCCAATGTTCTCGCAATCATCGAATATCGCGATTCGAATCGTTTTCGGTTCGTCTATGTTCAGAATGATGGCGTTATCGATATACGATCGCTTTCCGCAAAGCTGCTCGTGTATCGATTGCGCGACTCTATTCCGATCTTCATCCGACTTTTCGTGAATGACGATATCAGCAATGAGTTTCGATTCCATTGTTACTCCTTTCGTTGAAATATGGTCTTCATTATATGACATGTTTTTATCGCGAAAGGCCAAAAAATTAAGAGGCCATGATATGGTCACGACCTCTTAATTCTTATAAACATCACTGCTTGTTGGCGATATATTTGTTGTATTGCTTCGTGCTGATGCCCAGGATGATCCCCAGGAACCAGTCCACGGCCATCACGACCGCCAGCACGACCTCCGCGTACGGAAGTCCGGTTACGCCGGAGATGATGGCATACAGCACGCCGAGACCGGGTAGAATATACTGCACGATCCACTTCATGATGTTGTACGTCTTGTCCGACATGAGCAGCGGGACGATCTCCTGCTGGACGAAATCGGGATCGAAGACCTCGTCGGTCGGTTCCTCGGGAATCGGTTCGGTGTTCTGATCGGTCATTTCTCCTCCTTCTTGGTTTCGACGATATTGAGCGGAATCTTGTTGACCTCTTCAGCGACCTTCTTTGCGTAGCCGTTGCCGCCCATGGCGCTGTATGGGTAATAGAGGTAATGGTTGAATTCATCGAGGTCATCGAGGGTGATACGGCTCTGCTCAAGATAACGCTTGCCGACCTCAACGATCTTGGCGTGAGCGAGTCCCCGCACCATCTTCTCGATGGCCTCGATGCGTTCGTCCTCCGAATCGTCCTTTTTTTTGCGATTGTTGATGACCGTGGTGACGAACGCCCAGAGTCCAGACGAAGCGAACACTGAGCATACGACGGTGACGATCGTCTGGACCCATGGGTTCATATCGATTCAGTCACCTCCGCATCAAACGGTCAACGTGGTCGACCACTTGGTAAGGCTCTCCTTGATGCGCTTGCGCTGCTCGGGAGTGGCGTCCCTCCACATGGTCTCGACGTCGGTCTTGAGGTGGTTGAGCTGTTCGTCCGGCGTCATGGTCGACATGTCGCCATGCTGGAGCGTGCCGCCATCGGAGCTCATATCGCCGTCCCAGTCGCGGCGCTCATTGCCGGGATATCGGCGGCCGACCGTGTTCCTGCGACGGAAACGTCCGGATGACGTACGATTACGGTTCGGCATGTCGCCATGCTCGATCCATTCCTCGTACTCGTCATCGTCCTCATCGCGGTCTTCTCGATCATCGCCTTCCTTCATGGCCTTGACGACGGTCTTGTAATAACAGGCCTCCCAGCAGCACTTCTCCGCTTCGGCCAGGTGATGGATCATGTTGATCATCATGTCCATGCCCTGGACGTCCTGGATGGTGCTGCGTTCGACGTCAAGGTCGTCCATCTTCCCGCGGACCTTGCGCATGAGGGCGTCCTTCATGTCGCAGATGCCGTCGAGATCCTTAGTCATATGAGTCATGGCAGCCTCCTTATGCGATCCTGCGAGCGGTGAATGCCGCGTTCGCGTCGACGGTCATCGGTTCGGTTCCGGTGTTGGTCACGGACAGCGTGACGTCCTCGCCTGGGCACACCTTAAGATATGTCCGGGCTGCGAGGTTCTGGTACGAATTGGCGGTACCGATGGTCTCGATCATCGTCGTCTCGGTCAACGGGGTGCCGTCGATGGTCATCGCCAGCTGAACCTCGGTTCCCGCGGTGCCGCTGGTGACGTTGCCGTTGAAGCTCAGATCGAAGATGCTCGCCTGGCCGCAGCGGTTCCCTCGGCCACGCAACCGAACGGCTCCGGACCCCTGGCGATGATACTCGGATCCGCCGCAGCCGTTGCGGTCGCATCCGGTGTGGATCACCGTCAGGTTGAAGGTAACAGTCCCGCCGACGGGAACGACCTGCACGGCGGAATTCGACAGAACAATCATCGGTTATACCTTCTTTCCATGGCTCAGCAGCCGCAGGACTGATAGCAGTTCTGCTGGCAACCGTAGTACGCATTCGGATTCGGCACCGTGTAGGCCGGGGTCGGGCACGGCTGGAGGCGGTCGATCAGATAGGTGTTCTGGTTCGACTGCGAGGCCGCGAGGTTGAGCGCCTGGACCTGAGAACGCAGCTCGGCGATGGTGTCGTTCTTGTCCTCGATGCGGTACTGCACCAGCTCATCGTGCAGAGCGCGGTAGTTCGCGTTCTGGTTCTCGATGATGTCGCGGCCGACAGACTGCATCGTGTTGCCGAGGTTGCAGAAGTTCTGCGCGTTGTTGTAGTTCACGCCGTCGATCGCGCGCTGGATGGAGCAGCAGCAATCGGCCATCTGGGCCTGGGCGGCGGCAGCGGACTGCTGCTGGGCGAACTGGGCCTGCTGGATGGCGCTCGTGATGCCAAAGCCGGTCTGCATGACGTTGGTATTCACGCCGTTGACTAGCGTGGCGTTGTCGTAGCCCAGCGAGCAGATGCCCGAGTTGATGCCGTTGAGCATCTGCATCACGGACTGGTTGTTGAAGCCGGACTGAAGCTCCTGGCAGGTCGCCGAGGCGCAACAGCCGCCGTAACCTCCGCCGAACGCACCGTTGCGTCCCCAGCCGAACAGCAGGGCGATCAGGATGATCCACCAACCGTTGCCATCACCGAAACCGTCGTTGTTCCGGCCACCGGTCACGGCAGCCACGTCGGCGGCGCTGAGGTTATTCGGAGCGAACATGATAGTTCCTCCTTAATTGATATTTTTGGTTTGTTATTGTTTCCTTAGGGAAGTCCAAGGAAGGCCTTGGCTTGCTGGAGCGCGGTGTTCCAGTCCATCCCTAAAGTATTGACATAATTCTGCGCCAACTGTTGGCCGGTTTGGGCGTCATTCCGCTCAAGGGCGTTGAGAATCGGCGCATTGTTGGGATTGTTGCGGACGGCAGGGTTCTGCTGCAACATCCGCTTGAACATATCTTCAGGCCCGGGCATGAGATCCTCCAGAATATCGTCGATCAGTTCGTCAGCGAGTCCGTAAGCGAGGTAAGCTTGTTCTCCAGCGACTCCAGACGCCTGAGGATCTCCTCCTGCGCCGAATTGTCCTGAGGCTGCGGCTGAGGAGCGGGCTGAGCCGGTTCCGGAATATAGCGGACCGTATTGATGGTTCCATTCCCGTTCCAGACCTTGACGAGGATGGCCGACCCATCCTGCATAGGGAAATATGCGGGCGTGCCGTTCGACGGGATCTCCGCCGGAGGGATCTGGTCATTGGCGGTGACGATCCGGCCGACCAACGATGGCGTCTGCGGTTGCTGCGTCGCCATCTGGGGCTGTTGCGTCTGAGGAAGATAGGTCTGCTGCGGATTATATCCGAACGTCGACTGATAACCCTGCAAATTGTACGGTCCCACCGCGGTCGGTCCCTGGGAATACATGGGGCCGTTGTATTGAGGCATGGGCATGATGGACTCCTTTCGATACATCCTTTATGTTTATAAAAGAACCCTCCTCCGGACCTCGGGACGGGAAAAGGATAAGAAAACCCGTTGCGGAAGCATCCGGAGGAATAATGGCACCACCGGTGGAAGCAAGACGCATAATCATAAGTATGGAATCGCTGTCGGATCGTTCTATGGCCATACCCTGATCGCTCCGACTGATGCCCATCCAGCCGTATGGAGCGGATTGGTCTCGTATGACAAAGATAGCGGCGAAGCGATTGACAGTTTCCATGAATGGACGAAGCTTGAAGATAAAAATACAGCAGTTATTGGGTCAGGTTCGATGATTGGTCAACCCGGCCAACCATATCATGCTCAGCGATATCGATACGAAACCGACACAAAGACGGAATCAAGCTTGAGCCCCTACGTTGCCGTGTACGTCTGGAGAAGAACCGCCTAGGCCGTTCGACGCCATACATACACAGCGACGTATGGTTCCATTGATGACGTTTCCCTGGTTAATCCTTCACTGGTTCGAAGGGTCAGTTGTTTATTCTCGCCATATGAGCCAGAGACCGTATCTGCGAAACCGATACGGGTCGTATTGATAGGTGGAATACCTTGTCTCCGAATACGATTACCAACGGTTATAGAATAATCAACGATACCAATTTGTGGTGATTCTCTACTGTCCGACAATACGGTCATTCCATAAGCGGTACCAAACACAATACCATACGCATGATTATGCGTCTTGCTTCCACCGGTGGTGCCGGCGGTGAAGTCTGGATCGGTATCGGAGGCGCTGATCAGCGCTCGTCCGGTACCGTAACGTTCCCAGCTGCCGCCATACAGCGACGCCGGGCTGGTGGAATTGGTGGAAATATAGATCGAATCGACCGGGTACATCCGGTCCAGCATTTTATCTACGAGGTGCTGGACCCCATCCTGATCAAGGTAGCTTACCATGAATATCTCCTTAGAACATGCCGTCAATGGTGGCCTCGCTGATGCGGGTCATACCATCCGATGGGAATTTGTCGAGCTTGGCCTTGTCGGTCTTGGACATCAGGCCGTCCTTCGAGGACGTGGCCGTTCCGATGGCCGAACCGTAATCGCCGGACAGACCGTCGAGCTTCTTCTTGTCGGCTGCCGACATCAAACCAGCCGTCGATTGGGTGGCCGCGGAATAGGTCGTATCCTGCGTGGTGAACGTCGAGGTCGTGCCGTTGCCCTTGGTCACCGTGACAGTGCGTCCTGATGCGGTGACGGACTTCACATAGGTCGTGTTGATGGTCTGACCGGCAGAATCCTGCGTCGCCTTGGTGGCGTTCGTGGCATTGGTCGCGTTGGTGGCGTTCGTCGCGCTGGTGGCCTTGGCGATCGTATCGGTCGTTCGGACCAGAGCGGTCCACGTACTCCATGCGGACTTAAAATACGACCTCGTCCAGATCTTGCCGGAGTTATCGTACAGGATCTGAGTGAGCACACCCGACGCCGTCTGCATGACGAACATACCGAAATGCTCGACGCCTGACGGCTTATTGGTCACAGAGTTGCCGCCTCCGGCGTAATACCATCCGCAGTGCTCCACCGCATTGTACGAATTCAGATTCTGATTCGTCAGAGCGTTGGCGGCGGTAATCGGATTCTGGACGCCGAGAGCCGTACGGGCCGTTGCGGCCGACGTTGCTCCGGTGCCTCCCTTGGCCAGAGGGATCGTGGGAAGTCGGTCGAGTGTCAGCGTGCCACTGGTGATGTCCGTAGCGGCGTGACTGTGCTTGGCCGCGGCGAACAGCGCTTTAATCGAGGACCAAAGCACCGTCCTGGTGCCCGCCGAACCAGTCGTGCTATCGATGACGAACACGTCCGAATCTGACGGTTGCGAAGTGCGGGTGTAGGTATTAAGACGTGCCATACGTCATCTCCTTAGTCGATCTGTTTCCATCCCTGCGGATAGGCATCCGGCGAATAGGCGTTGCTGTTCATCGTGCACTCGTAGCGATGGCCGTTATACGTCACCTTGTCGCCGATATTGTATGCGTCATGGGCGCCGGTCGGTTGGACGAATGCCGGATACTCGTTATCATCGCCACCTGGTTCCGGGCTTTCGCCGGTGCTATCCAACTTGGTCCAGCCTTGCGGATAGGCGGTCGGCGACCAGACATTATAGTCGATGTTCGACCGATAATAGGCGCCTTCGAAGGACAACTTGTCACCCTTCATGTAGGCGTCCGTAGCACCAAGCGGCTGGCTGAACGGATGGATGCCATGCTCGTCCGGCTCATCGACGTGCTTCCATCCCGAGATGTAGGTATCCGGCGGGAAGATCTCCTGGGCGGTGTCGTTCTGAAGGCAATGGTACAGAACGCCCTTATACCGGACAATATCACCGGTCTTGTATTCGGTGCCGACAGTCCACTCCGGAACCAGAGCCGACACGGCCTTCAGATCCTCGACCGGCATGCTGGCCAGCATCGGCTGAATCAGCATCCGAAAGGAGGCCATGACGGCCTTCTGGATCTCCTGCTGTTCCACTGCCTGCGCCTCACGCTCGGCATTGGCCTTGAGTTCCTCAGCGGTGAACTTGGTGTAGCGCTGAATATCCTCGTATTCGTCCCAGGCTTCCTTGGCTTCGACGCCTGGAACGTCCACCTTCCACTCGACGTCCTTACCGCCGTTCGGATACTCCTGAAGGGTCTCGTAATGGCCCTGCTCCTCAACGGCTTCGACGGCATCGTGGTGCTGAATGAAGATCTTGTCATCGGAGAGCTTGCCGAGACGATAGTCCACGTCCTCCGGCTGGATCTCGTTGTCGCTTTGGTCCAAAATTCTCATAATGATTCCTTCCTTAGTGAATGACGAACATGTCGTCGATGACGGAGTTGGGGATCGACGTGATGGCCGACGGATCGGTCACGACACTCTCGATGAGCTCGTGCCACTCCTTTTTGTTGGACTCCATGGTGTCGTCGAATTGCGCCTGCCACTGTCTGATGATGGTATCGGCGTCAAAGGTGTTCTCGACCAGCGTCGCCAGAGGACATGCGCTCGTGCCGATGGCGTTGGTGATGTCGGCGGAGGTGATGTTCATGGTACCATGAGCGACCTTAACGTACGCCAAGGGATATTCGGAAATATCCGACGTCTTGGTCATAGTCGGACGTTGTGGACTTCCGCTTGGTGTTCCCTTCTTGATGAGAATACTATTGGCCCTGACCGCCAATGAGGTATCGACCCGAAGCACCACGGCATCGATACGGTCCTGAGTGGCCGACGCAGAATCGATCGTCAACGGAAGATCGGTGGAATTATAGGTCCATGTATGATTGAACCAGGCTCGACCGGATCCGACAATGACCTGCATGCCGCTTCCCGACTTAACGACCAGATGGTCCTCGAAATTCGGAAGCACGCCATCGTTGATGATGCCATCGAAAATCTGCCCCATCTGAATATTGTTGTACACACGATCATGGTTCGAGGAATTGAAAAATCCTGAGGTAACGGCCATGGCTTACTCCTTTCTGGTTAATCGTCTATCTTCACCGAGGAATGCAAGGTGTTGTCGGTGGAATCTCGAATCGGTAATCCGGAGGAATCATCGATCGATGTCAAGGAATCGACGATCGTCTCCAATGTCGGATACTCGCTGTATCCATTGGTATCCCAGTTACGAATATACTCGGTGATCTTGGCCGGATACGCCATGTTATAGGCGTTCTCGAATTGCACAATATCACCGATAGTGTAATCTTCGTTGTAGACCATGCCAGTAGTTGATGATACCTCTGCATCGAAGGTGATACCGGAACCAACCTTTTTGAGTTCCTTCCTTCCTTCCGATTTGAGGGAGTTAAGTACCGTGGAATCCGGAAGCGGTTTTCCCTCATCATCGTTTTGCTGGACCGATAGTCCGCCATAGAACGTTTCGTGATAATCCCATCCGATAGATCCGTCCTCATTTGGGACATAGGCGACCAGACGTTTCGTCGAACCATCATCGTTTCGTGTCTCGGACCCGCCGACGTATGCGGCGTTATAGAGTTCACGATAGTCCATAGTGGTGTCCGATGAAACCAGATTTCCGTAATTCGATGAAAATATCACATATGGATTCTTATCCTGTTCATATGAATGATCGGTTCCGTTTATGATGCGAAACGTCATTTTCGTATCGATCCAACGGTCGGCCGTTGCCAAACTAAGACGGAATCCGTATTTCTTGGAGTCGAGAATCGTCTTGACGGCGTCGTATACGGTGTCGCCATCGAATTCGTATCCATCATCGGTCTCCGACGAAGTGTCAGGAAGATCGTTGTTCTTTTCAAAAACGAAGTTGTCGATCTTCCGTCGTGCTTCCGTTGGCTTGATGACATTCTCGTTCAGAATCGTCTGAATTGCGATCTGAATATCGCCTTTGTACGTGACTTTCTTCGGAATGACTCGTCTCAACAGAAGCGACTCCAAGGAACGACCGCTCACGACAAGATGATCTCCATCTTCGAGATTGCTGGTGATCTTCACCTGATCGATCACCATGGTCGATACGGAATCGGGATAGAACAGATAATATCCTTTCGGGAACCGTTGGATATTCTCGATACTCGCCCGAACGTAGAATTCGAAATCGCCATAAGCCGAGAACCGCTCGGTCCAAATAACCGATTCAAACTCATCGACGATGTCGATGACCTTAAACGATTTGTCCAGTACGAAAAATTCCATTCGTTTCGCCATGATCACACTCCGGCGTAAAGAATCTTACTGGATACGGACACCATCATGTTATCGATACCTGATTCGGCCATATAGGTGATGACATTGTTTCCAGGATACAGTGTAATCCAACTCACAGCCCTGTCGATGGCGTTGAGAACGTTGTAATCGATGCCCTCCCTACGGATTCTTGCGTATTTTTTTCCGGAAACGGTCGATATGATGATCTGATCCCCCGACTGGAGATCGGATCCGATGATGCTCTTAACCTTATCGGTGTAGATCAGGATCGACTCGTCCCAATCCTCGTTGTAGAATGAGGGATTAGAAACCGGTCCGGTGAGTTCGACAGTGATGATGACGCCGACCTCGGCTTCACCGTCGTACTGGACGATCTTCGAATGATCGACGCTGATATTGCCGAATTCAAAGGTGTCACCGGCTATCGGGAACGGGAATTCGAACAGCGACTCCACTGTCGAGAACTGCGTGACGATCTCCGAGACCTCGGAGGCGTCTTCAAACCACGGATCCGCACATCTGATCGTGATCGCCGACGCCTCCTGACTCGTGAATATGGACACCTCGTTGCTCTCGACATGCCCGACGGTCTTCACCCGTCTGGTATCGGTCTCAAAGATGAGTGTTACGGTTCGTTTCTCCGGAAAATATCGGTAGATCCTATGACGCAACTCCTCGATGCTGTGATTGGCATCCCATAGATAGGCAAGCGTGATGGTGATGTCACGCGATTCCTTTCTTGCTCCATTAAAGACGGAACCATCGGAGGTGACCGATTCGGAATGCCACAGAGTGGCTTTCGTTGGCCCAAGACCATCGATGCCGGAGATCAAATATCCGCTCTCCCGAGGGTCGGCGAGCGAAATGGTCAGACTTTCGTTTCGATCATTGATCACTGTCATGGACCTGAACATTGAGACCACTACTTTCCTATAGGTGACATTTTCAATTCCTGACGAAGGAGTTTGAGTTGGTTCGATGTCTGTCGGTAAATATCATAACGACTGAGACTGGTCGGCGAATTCAACGTCTGGTTGTATTCGATGTTGACCGACTTCGGACCGCTCGTATCCTTCTCCGTTGTCCGAGAACCACTCTCATTTTGACGGAATCGACGATCGATTTCCCTGAGCTCGGTCTCTGACGGAGCGATGGATCTCGACAACATCGAATCGATCGATCCAGCCTGCTTGCTGATGGCACTTAGGTCAAGCACCGGGGTGATCGTCGGACTCGCGTCGAACAGATCGTCGATCGATGATGTCGCCAGCATGTCATTCAACGTGGATATCGCCTTCTGCGCGACCTTCTCGGAAGAATCGCTGACCATGTCCTCTCGATCAGTAATGCCGATCGAGAATCCTTCGGTGAAGAATCGACCGACCTGCATCATGACCTTCGACGGGGAACCGACATCCAAGGTGCGATCGGCAGCCGTCTTGGCCGAACTGGCCATATTGGCCGCTGCGGCGGCCGCTGATCTCGCGTAATCATTTATGCCGTTGGTGAATCCCTCGACGAGATATCGTCCGGTGTTATAGAATCCGTTATAATATCCTCTGACGCTGTTAACGGCCTGATTGACGGACGATGAGAACACTCCGGCGAACTGTGATGAATTCGATCGCATGCCGTTCAGCAGACCATCAGCTAGATGTTGACCGGCCGTGCGGAACTGTGACTGGAAAGAATCGATCCTGTTCACCGTGGCCCGAAGTCCGGCCGCCGTCGATGTTGTCGACTCGTTAAGGGCGTTCCTCATACTTCCGGCGAAGGCCAGTACGACACTGACGATTGAATGCAATCCGCCGTTGATGGTCGAGGTGGCGCCGATGATGGCGGTGGACATACTCGACATGTTCTGGCTGACGATGGATCCAACCCCGGACAATCCATTGGTAACCGATGCCTTGAACTGCGTGAATCCAGCGGATATGGTTGATCCGTTGGTCGAAATCGCGGTGGCGATGTTCTGCATCGATGTCGACAGGTTGGTCGCGAAGGATTTGAGCTGATCCGGAAGGGTGCTCGTCACTGCCGGTGTGTTGTTCAGCGAAGTGATGAAATTCGAAATCTGCTTCGATACACCAGACAGGTTCGCCGCCGACAAACTAGTTGCCGCCGTAGCAATGGATCGAACCCCGGAAGCGGCATTTGACATGGATTCCGCGATCCCGGATCCAATACCAGTAAACGCCTTCACGCCATTAGCGAGAGCGGTAAGATTGCCTTGAATTCCTCCAGGAACCTCAACGCCGTTCCATTTCTTGACTTCCCCTGCCAGTTGTCCCAAAGGGCCAATGACTGCATTTATCGACCATCCACCAACGAAGGCCAGCGTGAACGCTTTCACACCATTGGCGAGAGCGGTAAGATTGCCTTGAATGCCGCCAGGAACCTCCACGCCGTTCCACTTCTTAACGGCCCCTGGCAGTTGTCCCAAGGGGCCAATGACGGCGTCAATCGACCAGCCGCCGGCGAATGCAAGCGTGAACGCCTTCACGCCGTTCGCAAGAGCGGTGAGATTGCCTTGAATGCCACCGGGAACCTCAACGCCGTCCCACTTCTTAACGGAATCGGCGAGCGTTCCAAGCGGACCGACCACGGCATTGAGCGACCATCCACCAGCAAAGGCCAGTGTGAACGCCTCGACTCCACTGGCCAACGAGCCAAGCTGCGTTGCGATATCGGTCGGGAACGTGATCGTCGACCACTTGGCCACCGCATCAGCGAGGACGTTCATCGGCTGGGCGATGTTGGCAACGGTATCGCTGCCCCATCCAGCCATCGTGAACTTGCCTACGCCATCGGCGATCCTTCCGAGCTGATCGGCCAGATCGTCCGGAACGGCCACGCCTTCCCACTTCTTAATGGAATCAGCGAGCGTTCCGAGCGGAGCGGCCATCTTCTCGATGGCACTGGCACCGAATCCGGAGAAGGTGTTGAGCAGGCCGCCAAGCGCGGTCTCGCCCATCGCGGCGCCCATGGCCGTCAGACCCCTACCGATCTCATCCCAATTGAATTCGGCGAACTTACCGAATGCGGTCGCCAGATCGATCAGGCCTTGCGAAGCGAGTGTAATCGTACCGGCACCCATCAGACCAGCGATTCCGGTCAGGGCACCTGTCGCTCCGGATATGGCGGCGACCTCGCCCATGGCACCGCCCATGGCAACAAGGCCGCGTCCGATCTCATCCCAGCTATACTGAGAGAACGAATTGAACGCTTGG
>OGPB01000074.1_pt1 | contig 61316 bp, 89 predicted proteins | sample 1552821 | NCBI WGS metagenome assembly OGPB01 (sample SAMEA2580192, study PRJEB22360) | human gut metagenome | biome: human gut; feature: human-associated habitat; material: faeces | place: Denmark | collected 2008/2010 | reverse complement strand
ATAATGAACCATAAGAGTCCGGACAGCACAACATCTGCCACAATGCGCTACAAACTGCCTCATCAGGGAATATTAAAAAATGAGAACAGAATTTCGGGCATTATTGATTGAGAAATCCGGTGCAAAAGTACAAAAAAACTTGGAATAGGAAAAAAGTCGGAATCATTTTAAATGCAAACTTAAATAAGGGGGCCTTGTCTTCTATAATTATGATCTTGTCGAAAACGTCTCTTTCATTATAACATAAATTACGAATGGGGGCAATACTATTGCTATTCTTTTATCATATACTGGCAGGTGTGATTTAGGCATTAAACACCCATGTTTAAAAAACGGCCACAAAAATAAAGACGAAATAACATAGGTTCAAATAATTGTGATCTTTGTACCGGATAAAAAGCGTTATTTGAAAAAGCAAATCAGAGCAATCTAAAGAAATCTGCAAGTTGGCGAATCGTAACCCGTTAGAACATAAAAGATTATTGTTATAAGTTTAATCACTTTTTAAACGCTATCCTGTAATACTAAGTTCTACATTATCGTTGAAAACATGTATTTTGGGTGAATATCTTTTTGACTACCTGATCATTGATGAATCATCCCAAGTCGATATTATTAAATCGGCTGACAAAGAGATAATTAAACCAAAGCATTCATTAATAAAAAGAACATTATGACATTTTGTATCGTAAACATTACCGTCTCACTGACTTGTCGGACAAGAATTCTGCAAAGAAAGTTTTTCTCACCATCACATACAAGTATGGACAGGCAGCCATGCTGACGGAAGAGTTGCCAAAGAAATCAGTGGCAATTCCGGTGTCGGCGAGGGTGAGAGAATCAGTGTGCTGAAAGATTTCCGCACACTGATGAGAAAGTTGCTGTTTTCCGGGCACTCTTCTTGGCTAAGACACCCCGGATGCATAAGCGGTAACTATTCCGCAAGATTTTCTGTAATTGAGGTTATAACATCTGTAATTCATCTACCAATCCTTTCTATAATCTCCTGTAACTTTGCAATGTGAAAAGAAAACATTGGTAATCAAAAGAATCAATCGGTTATGAAACGGACAATCTTTTTTACAGCAGCTTTCCTCTCTCTCTTAGGCCTGATGGAGAGTCGTGCACAAAACATGCAAAATAACAGGAATATGGAAAAGTTGAAACTTACGGAAGAATGGGATAAGACATTTCCGAAGAGCGACAAAGTGGACCATAGTAAAGTGACCTTTGTCAATCGTTTCGGCATCACGCTCGCTGCAGACCTGTATGTACCGAAAATCGCTGTTGCCGATAAGTTCCCGGCCATTGCAGTCAGCGGCCCGTTTGGTGCGGTGAAAGAACAATCGTCAGGACTGTATGCACAGACACTTGCCGAACGGGGTTTCCTGACCATTGCTTTCGACCCGTCGTTTACGGGTGAGAGTAGCGGACAACCTCGCAGTGTGGCTTCACCCGATATCAATACGGAGGACTTTTCGGCAGCAGTGGATTACCTTGCCACACGTCCCGATGTGGATGCGGAGCGTATCGGCATACTCGGCATTTGCGGTTGGGGAGGCTTTGCTATCAATGCAGCGGCCAATGACACGCGCATCAAGGCTACGGTGGCTTCTACCATGTACGATATCAGCCGCGCCAATGCCAACGGTTATTTCGATGCAGCGGACAATGCAGATGCACGCTACCGGATGCGTCGGGAGCTCAATGCGCAACGCACAAAAGATTATCGTACGGGTACTTACCCCTGCACGACAATGAATCCTGAACCGGCCGAAGATGCACCGCAGTTCATGAAAGATTATTACGATTATTACAAAACGAAACGAGGCTATCATTCCCGTTCCATTAACTCCGGTTTGGGGTGGAACCAGACTTCGGCACTTGCTTTCATCAATGCACCAATCCTTGCTTATAGTGATGAAATTCGTAGCGCCGTATTGCTTATCCATGGAGAGAAAGCTCATTCCCGGTATTTCAGCGAAGATGCTTTCAAGAAATTGAAAGGTGATAACAAGGAGCTGATGATTATTCCCGGTGCTGTGCATACGGATTTGTATGACCGTATGGACATTATTCCTTTCGATAAGATAGAGCTTTTTTTCAAGGAGCACTTGAAATGAGACAAAGGATGAGATCTGAATTGCAACAATGAATTATGCATTAATAGAGAATTATGAACCGAATCATTTTAATTTCAGTATTCACTTTTTTTACAGTCAATGTCATGGCACAGAAAAAGATTGTACAAACCGCAGGGCGCGACCAGTTGGGTGAGTTCGCCCCAAAATTTGCGGAACTCAACGATGATGTCCTTTTTGGTGAGGTGTGGAGCCGTACCGATAAGCTCGGCTTGCGCGACCGCAGTCTGGTTACAATTACATCGCTCATCAGTCAGGGCATTACCGACAGCTCGCTGACATTTCATTTGCAGTCGGCAAAAAAGAACGGTATCACCCGTACGGAAATTGCGGAGATTATCACGCATATCGGGTTTTATGCAGGTTGGCCAAAGGCATGGGCGGCTTTTCGTCTTGCCAAGGATGTGTGGGCGGAAGATGCAAACGGAGAGGATGCTAAGGCAGCATTCCAGCGTGAGATGATTTTCCCGATAGGTGAACCGAATACGGCATACGCGCAGTATTTCATTGGCAACAGTTATCTTGCACCCGTTTCGAGAGAGCAGGTAAACATTTCCAATGTCACATTCGAGCCGCGTTGCCGCAACAACTGGCACATACACAGAGCTACAAAAGGCGGCGGCCAGATGCTTATCGGTGTAGCCGGACGAGGCTGGTATCAGGAAGAGGGTAAACCGGCGGTGGAGATTCTTCCCGGTACGGTTGTCCATATTCCCGCAGGTGTGAAGCATTGGCATGGTGCGGCATCCGACAGCTGGTTTGCACATCTTGCATTCGAGGTTTCCGGTGAGAACACCTCCAATGAGTGGCTGGAACCGGTAACAGATGAACAATATGATAAACTAAAATAATTCCTATGTATAAATTACTATTTGCACTGCTGATGACAGTCGGAATGACTACGGCAATGTGCGCACAACAAAAACAGAAGATGAACAGTAAACATTCGAACAGCAAAATACTGGTCGCCTATTTCTCGGCAACCGGTACGACAGCCCGCGCAGCAGAAAAGTTGGGAGCAGCGGTGGGTGGAGACCTCTATCCGATAGCTCCTGCACAGCCTTATACAAGTGCAGATCTTGATTGGAACAATAAGCGGTCGCGTAGTTCGGTTGAAATGAACGATCCGAAGATGCGTCCGGCAATCAAAAGTAAAAAAGAAAATATCGGCACTTATGATGTGGTTTTTATCGGTTATCCTATCTGGTGGGATCTTGCTCCGCGAATTATCAACACATTCATAGAAAGTCATAGCCTGAAAGGCAAGACGGTAGTCCCATTTGCCACTTCGGGAGGCAGTTCGATTGGCAATAGCGCAACTGTATTGAAGAAAACCTACCCCGACTTGAACTGGAAGGAGGGACGTTTGCTCAATCGTACGGACGAGAAGGCTATTCGTGCGTGGCTTGATGTGATTGCTGTGAAATAGTTTTCGCTTTGAACACAGGAGTAGTTCTTTGAATTTCAGACTCAAATCCAAACCAATAGCCGCTTTGGCTGCTATCGTCGGTCGGAAGAAAGCAAAGTCTGAGGCTGTCTTTGTAGTGCCCGTATATGACTTCCCACTTTTCCGGTGATATCTGATGTTTGGTTTTGGCTTTTTCTGCCGGGGCTTTTTTTAATGACATGCCGGCTTCTATCCATGCAATGCTGGCTTGCGTCTGATATTCTGGGCAGTTTTGTTTGCAGTATTCGTAAAGTATAAGTCCTCGTTTTTCCAAGCTCATAGGCTGGTCGATGAGATTTATCCGTATCAGGTATTCGAGGAACTTATGCAAGAATGTCTTGTCGTTCAATATTAGTTCCCGGGTTAGGGCTTGCCAGGCAGGTGTATTATAGAAGCCGTCTAAAAGGCGGGACAGTTGGCGGGCTGTTTGCAGCTCGCCAACACTGATTTCGTTTGTCTCTAAAACTTCGTAGGGCGGGAAAGGAGAGTAATGTATGCCAAGTGTTTCTGCCTGTCGGCGCATTTCCGTACCGGGAAGTAGCTTAAGCGATTCCAGCTGTATTTCTCCCGCATTATATCCGGCAAGGGTGTATACATCTTCAAAGATTTCATTGAGATGATAGAGTGGAAGTCCGGCAATGAGGTCGGCATGAGTCTCCATATTGGGGAGTGAACAGAGAAATTCCAATCCGGCCAACGCATCGGACAATTTACCCATGCGGCGGCTTTGTTTGAGAACGGGCTCACGCAAGCTCTGGATTCCTGCTTCAAGGTGAAGTAGCCCTTGAGGTAACCGCCTCAATTCTTCTTTTAATTCTTCGGAAAGAAGAGCCGGATGTATCTCTAAGTGAAAACGTATGTCGGGAAATTCTAAAAACAGTTGGAGCAGTTCTTTTGCCCGGCGTGCATTATAATTGAATGTACGGTCGAGTACGCGTACGTTTTTGATGCCATGTTCGTGGATGATTTGAAGTCGCCGGCGGATGCTGTCGATGGAGAGGGTACGTATGGGTTTCTCACCGCCGCTGACACAAAAAGCGCATGTATTGAAGCATCCGCGTGTGGTTTCAAGTTGTACGAACGGCTTGCTCCAATTGAAAAAACGGCTTTTTTCGGGTGGAATGAGTCCGGAGAAATTTAAAACCCGGGCTGTTCCGTTGTCTCTGTATTGCGCATCAGAATCCAGGAAGCACAGCCCGGAGATTGTATTCCACTGTTCCGGATGGTTCCAGCATGACAGCCACCGGGGAAAGGCTTCTTCTCCTTCTCCTCTGAATACGCAGTTCACAAAAGGATTTTTACGTAGAAAGAATTCATTGTCTCCGAGAAATTCCGGACCACCCAATATGAGGCAGGTTTCAGGGAGCAAGGCTTTTAGCCTTGATGTGATATGCAGTAATTGTTCATGGTTGAAGAGCCAGGCCGTAGCGGCAAGAATGTCGGGCTTATGCCGGTAGGCTTCCTCTACAATAGTTCCTATGTTTTCATTGATTGTAGCGGATACGGAGGCCCACTCGATGGAAGTGTCGTCTGCTATCTGCGCGTGTAGTGCGGGGAGCGCCAGTGAGGAATGGGCATAAGAACTATTTAGGTCTATCCAGAGGATTTTCATATCTGATCAAGTTTGTCTTTGTAAAGAAAAAAATCCTTAATAATCTATTGACTATTAAGGATTTCTTTTGGGTGACTGAAGGGACTCGAACCCTCGACATTCAGAACCACAATCTGAGGACTTGTTAGTTTTATATCCTTTATAATCAAATTGTTATTTGCTTTTTTCTATTGTATGGGTAAACAATGGGGAAACATTTCGCAAATTACTTTAATTCTTCTATTTTATAATAATCCCCATTTATAAAGATGGATGTTCCTACCGTCGTAAACGATACATTCTCCCTAACCATACCTCCCATTGAGTTTTTTGCACCATAGTCAAGTTCCCAATTAACAGTAAAATCCCCATCTTTGGTATATTTTTCATTATACACTTTAAATGATTCCGGGTCTTTCAGTATATAATCGAAATACGCCTTATACACTTTCCTACCTTTGTAAACTGATTCGTCACATGATGAAAATGCTACAATTTGAAATGTTGCTACTATTATTAATAATAAAACCTTCTTCATAATCTTATATATTTAGTCTGTTCTTTAATTCGTTGAAAATATCTGGATTTTCAAAATCCTCCCAACAGTATTTCTTGTATCTGTCCCGGTCGAAGCTATCTTTTCTCTCATAAACAATTAGGTAATCTTTATCGCATAAAACAATCACAGAAGAATTGAGTAATCGGGCGTATGAGCGTGCTTGCAAAAAAGCTTCTTCTATCTTCTTGTTATTCTTCATATGCAACTTGGTTTCAATCAAAACCTTTGCTCTTTCCTCATTTGACTTATCGTCATAATGTAACGCATAATCCGGGAATACCCGATGTCCTCTCCCTGCTTGGATTGGTAATTGCCGGATGAAGTCCTTATTTTCGTACCACCCCATAGAGTTAAGTAAAGGTTCCAGCAATTGAATTTCTACATCTCTTTCGTGAACTATCGAAATGTTATTGGGTATGGTGGGGGCGTATAGTTTGGGCAATGTTTCGGTATCAAATCCTTTTGCCTTTATCATCCGAAGTAGTTCTGAGTAATCTTTACTACTCATTGGCCATCCATTCACTCCTTGAAAACTCTTTCGGATTAGAGGATGTTTTGAGAAGTATTCATTGACTTGTAGTTCTTTTAGGGTGATGTATGGAATATTTATTCTATTCCCAATATAGATACACCCATAATATCGGAATAGTGGATCTATTACCCCATCTGTAAGAGATGTTTCTATGCAAGTGATTGCGCTGATCGGAGATGTTTCATAATGAACAAGTATATCTCCTTTTTTCGTTTCAGAGCTTGATTGCCAAAATTTTGATTCTAAAGATTTATCTTCTTGGTACAATCTACCACCTATAAACCATGCCTGTGATGGTTTGGGCATATCCGTCTTCTCATTAGGAAGATTATTAGGGGCAAAGTCATATAGAAAAGACCATAATTCTTCTGGAGATAATCCATTCTTTTTCCTAAATAGATAAAACACCTCACATAGTTCCCAATAATACATACACCTCCCTTTGTAATCAGTTCTTTTGGGGATATTTGGTAGGTCTATGTTAAAGAAGTCTGCTATTTTATTCAGCTCGAATATTCGGCAAAGAAATAGATATGGGAAGAAATATTCAGATGAAAATTGTGATAAGATATAGGATATAGGTTGGATGATTCCAAGCATATTCTTGAAGTCGTTAGCAAGAATCCATTGTTGCTCTTCTACCCGTATCCCTAACGTAATAAGTGAAATGTATAAATCTTTTGCTTCTTCTAGTAAGGTGGGTTGGTCATAATCTGATACACCGTAACAATATATGTTCTCCAACCAATCGTTATATAAATCTTCTGGTATGAAATTAGCGTGTGGGCAATATTTTCTAAATAAGATATAACCGTCAGTTTTAGAAAAGGAGTTAATTGTTTTTTTACCTTCTTCTGATTGCTTGTACAGCTGCCATGTATATTTGCTAAAATTCATATTTTAGTGCTTGTCTTATTTTCTCACTAAGAATACTTATGATGTCTTCTTTCGTTTTTATTATTATATCTTTGTCTGAAATAATTCTTTCCAAATCTATAATTCTCTGAATTAGATATTGACAATATTGATTACTTTCTTTTTCAATATAATCAAATGTATAAACCTCTACTGTTCCATCAGGTTTGATAACTTGTTTATAACCACCTTCCTTAAACGAAATGTTGAATGTGTTTCCTACATTTGAATACGTAGATTTGTTATCTCCTTGCATGGATCCACAATTTAGGTTAACATCACATTCGTTCATTTTATATGATTTTAGTATTAATCTATAAGCATATAAAACGTTTTTTAAGGAGTATTGTTTATTAAATGCGTGTATTATTTTATCTTAGCTTTTAAATTTTCAATTATTTCGTTTTTGGTTTCAATAGTCTCATTTTTTGCTTGTATAATATCATCCTTTTCCTTCAATCGAAGTTCAAGAAGTTCTATTTTTTGTTTTAAAAACTCTGTATCTTCATTAGAGGTATTTCCGACATTATTATACGTAGAACGATTATTTCCCCCAATGGAACCAAAATTTTGACCATAGTTCATATTTTCGTCTTTGCTTATATGGAAAACTTCATGTATTTTCTTCCCCATGCTCTCATTATATGGTACACGACCGTTTATCATATCAGATAAATATGTGCTTTTTACTCCCAGTCTTTCAGCAATTTGACTTTGATTCAAATTGAATTCATATTTAATTCTGATTATTATGTCTTTAAAATCTTGATTTATAGGCATAAAACATATTTTAACTATATTAATATGAAAATAATTCGTATTTGATATGAATTATATGAATAAACTTCATATATTTGCATCATCAATCATTCAATCACGATACAAAGATATAAAAAAGGTTGGTACTATAAAATAGTATAAACGCATTAAAAATAAAAGTTATGAAAGCAAGAGATTACAGATTGGTAATAAATGGCAAATATAACAGACGCGCCATTATGCAGAAAGCTTGGGCTTATATGAAGCAGAACAAGGCTTTCAAGTGGTATTCTTTTGCTAAGGCTTTGAAAGATGCTTGGACGGATGCAAGTTTGAAAATGGACGAGTATAAGGCACAGGTAAATCCAATTTATACCGACTATCCGAAGCCTGCCAATAACTTTAGACAAGCCTTTATCGACTTGCAACCGACATTGAGATACTACGATAATTCTTGGCGATAACATTAACGGTAAAAGATATGAATATGAGCAGATTAACAAAACAGATAATAATGTTCGTTGCTGGTATGATTGCATTTTTCTTCGTACTTGGTATTGTGGGTAAATGTGACTATCAAGAAACTGTAATGCAAAACATTTCTTGTGCTGCGTACAATGAGATTGTAGAGAAAGTAGGTAATGATACTGATAACGTGATAGAAGAGTATAGGCAACATCAGTCTTACTACGATAGCATTGAATAATTCATGATAACCTTGCTGACGAACTGAACGGCATCCAGTAGCGAGAACTGGGCAGGGTTCTTTGATTAAGCTCTTTGAAATATTGTAAAACCCTTTGTAGCGTAATTCATAAACTATGAAGGTCAACCAAAGATAATGAACGCACATAAGCAAGTTGGAGCTTGTGAGCTGTGCAATGTTTAACAATTAGCAGAAAACACCGCAAAAAATCGTCTCAGAGCAGTAAGCATACAGGTTAGGCGTCTGTACTGTTTTCGACAATATAGCCTTACAGACAGCTAAAGACTGGCAACCGATAGCGAGAATCGGGTAGGGCACAACACCGCAGAAAAGGTTAGCGCTATTACCGTATAAAAAGCCGCGAGGGATACAAAGTACACGTTACCCCTTTACCCTTATACGGGCGGTCGTTTTTTAGATTTTAAAAAGAACAAATCTACTAAGTTCGTTTAGGTTTTCTTCGGGTAGTCTGTGAAGATAGCCCGAAGTGTTTTTAGGGCGTTCGGTGTAATGGCTAACACACCTCATTTGAGGAGACTGGCGGTTCGAATCCGTCAACGTCCACCAATCATTTTAATATAACATTTATGGAAAAAGTAGAAAGTAAAGAGAAAATGAGAAACTTGAAGAAAGGAGCTTCAATAAAGCTACCTATATCTTCGCTTGAGACAATTCGTAATAATGTGTCTCTTCTGAATGCTAAACATCTTCTTGAAGGGAAAAAATGGACTTCAAAGTCTTATCCCAAAAAGGGGATTGTTATTGTGACAAGAATGTCATAATTTTTAACTCGCACGATTATGAACCGAATATTTACAGAGCTTACACCTGAGTGCGAAATAACAGCGCGAATGTATGCACAAGGGTATGAGAAAAAGGAAATTGCCAATCTTAAATGCCGGGCGGTCAGCACAATTAATAATCAGTTACAAAAGGCTTTTGAGATATTGCATGTACGTAATGGAAGGGAACTTGCTACAATGCTTCACGAAAGGATATCCGGAATTAAATTTACTATGGACTTTTCGCCTATCATGCGTTCTGCGGTTGCTTGTTGTTTGTTGTGTGTATTCTCTCTTTCAATTTATCATGAACAAAGTGATATGAGAAGGTCAAGAAGGGTTAGAATAGAAATAATGGAAAGAGTTAGGAGGTTATAATGAATATAGAGGATCTTCAATCTATAATGATTGACAGTTATCAGGTTGGATATATGGAAGCCATAAAATCTTATGAACCGTCACAAGATAGTATCAGATTAAGAGAGGTGAAAAAGTGGTTGAAAATGATGAAAATAGACTTGAAACGGTTTAATATTCTTGTTCAAAAAGATATTATCAAACCATTTCGTAAAGGTCAAGGGAAAAACTCACCTCTTTACTTTTCAAAAACGGAAATTAAGCAGGCTCTTTCAGTTGCTAATGTTAGCAGAATACTTGCAAGAGATAAAGTTAAATCAGTAATTAAAAAGAATGATTATGAGTCTTATTAAAAAAAGTAACGAATTAGTAATCCCTACCACTGTAAAGATGATGATTTACGGACAAGCTGGTATGGGAAAATCAACAGTGGCATTGAGCGCACCGAAACCGTTATTATTGGATTTCGATAATGGCGTTAAGCGTATGAATATGGCGCATTTGGAAAGCATAGGTACCGTACAGGTCACTTCATGGAATGATGTGCAACAGGTTTTGCAAGAAGATTTATCGGCTTATCAGACAATCGTAGTTGATACCATTGGTAAGATGATGGATTTCATCATTACTTATAAATGTGGCAGCCGCCAACCGTCTATCAGGGATTGGAGTGGTATCAATGCAGAGTTTTCATGGATGACAAGAACACTTTCGGGGCTTAATAAGCACATCATTTTCGTTGCCCATCGTGATACAAGAAAAGAAGGTGATGATACGGTATTTATCCCTGCCTTGCGTGAAAAGTCCTACAACTCCATCGTTACTGAATTGGATTTGCTTGGCTATCTTGAAATGAAAAGCGAAAGAGGTGTTCAAAGTCGCACTATAACTTTTGACCCGACTTCAAGAAATGACGGTAAGAATACCTGCAATCTTCCTTCAGTAATGGAGGTTCCTACCATCCTTGACAAGAATGGTAATCCAACCGGAAAGAACGACTTTATCACTACCAGAATAATAAATTCGTATTTGGGTATGCTTGCCTCCAAGAAAGCGGCACAGGAAAAGTATGATAAGGTGATAGAGGAAATCAAAGAAAGTATTGAGTTTATAACTGATGCCAAGTCCGCTAATGAGTTCGCCTCTCATATTAATGAGTTTGAACACGTTGGTAGTTCTTTGATGATGGCGAGAAGTTTGTTTGCTGCAAAGGTAAAGGCTTTGGGACTGGTATTCAATAAGGAAACTAAAATCTACTCAGATGCAGCCTAACTATCGTATATATGCAACATTATTGGATTCTTACTTCAATTACCTTAATAGCGATGTCATATATGAGCGTTATTATGGGTGGAGTGAGAATCCGCCATGTACGGAAGAAGAGTTTCGGCAGAAGCAGTTTCAAGAACTAATAGACCGGATTAACCGCAAGCCATTCGACAGCGAAGCGGCAGACAAGGGAACAGCCTTTAATGAGTTAGTGGACGCTCTTATAGAAAATCGCAAGCCGAACGGTATGGATGTAGAGCGAAACGAGGATAATACTTGCTATACGGTTGTTTACAATGACCGCACATTTGTTTTTCCCATTTCTCTTTGCAGAGAATTTGCCAATTACTACAAAGGAGCATTAACCCAACAAAGCGTAGAAGCGATTCTTCCAACCGCATACGGCAATGTTTTGGCTTATGGGGTAATTGACGAACTGATGCCAGCCAGCGTCCACGACATCAAAACAACCGGAAGCTATACCGTAGGGAAGTTCAAAGACCACCACCAACATTTGGTTTATCCATACGCTTTGATGAAGAACGGTTCGGATGTGCGGACGTTTGAATATAACATTGTAGAATTTAACAAAGGCGGTTATGTGGTAGATACCTATACAGAAACATACGTTTTCAATCCAGAACGTGATATTCCTATTCTTACTAATCATTGTGAAGAGTTTATCCGGTTCTTGGAAGAAAACAGAGAACTTATAACCGATAAAAAGATATTTGGAGGAGAAAATTAATGGCAAATCAAATAACCGGACGGATAATTGAAATCGGTCAGACCGTCCAAATACCATCTAAAAGTGGTGGTTCCCCGTTTAGTAAACGGGAGTTTATTTTAGATGCTACCACTTACGACCCTTATACGGGAGAACGTAGCGAGTATGAGAATGTTATTCCCTTAGAGTTTTCAGGCGATAAGTGTGCAGAACTTGACCGCTTTAATCAGGGTGATGTTGTTACTGTATCATTTGTCTTACAAGGGCGTTCTTGGACGAATCAAGACGGAGAACTCAAACGTATGGCATCTATTCGGTGTTACAAAATAGATGCGCGTGGCGGTGTATTGCAATCCCCACAAGCTACACTGGCACAGCAACCAATTCAACAACCTACACCGCAGCCGACTTATCAGCAACAGCCGCAGAATTTTCCACCACCTTATAATAATGATAATCCACCATTCTAATTATGCTATTCGACTTAAAAAATGAATACCAAATACCAAAATTCAAAGAATATGTAAACAAGTTGTTTAAAGAGCGTGCAGTAGTTGAATTGAAAAAGAAACTACCTAATCGCACGCTTGCCCAAAACAGCTACTTGCATCTTCTTTTAGGCTATTTCGGTAGTGAATACGGTTGCAGCCTTGACGAAGCAAAAATAGATTTTTATAAAAGGATTTGTAATCGTGATTTGTTTGAGCGAAAGGCGGTCAACAAGAAAGGACAGGAAGTTACATACTTGCGCAGTTCTGCCGAACTGACAACGGGTGAAATGACCCTAAGTATTGACCGTTTCCGCAATTGGAGTGCATCAGTAGCAGGAATTTATCTGCCGGCTGCAAATGAACATCAAATGTTGATATACGCTCAGCAGGAAATACAAAGAAATCAAGAATTTATTTAATCATGAATGACTTATTCGGGAACGAGGTTAAGCCTCCAAAGGTTTACAAGCGTGACAGCATAGGCAGGTTTGCCGATGAAAAGACAGCCAAATACGAGCGTGCCTTAACGGATGCGGCTAAGTATAAACAAATGTATCTCGCAGCTCAGTCCCGGATGAGAGGCATGGCCAAAATATTGAGAATGAAAGATGAACTAATTTATAAATTAAAGAATAATGGATAAATTTTTAGGTCAAGAAATCCCCGAAAAGGATAGATGGCAGTTCTTACAGGACAATGCCGATGCAGTAGAAGAGATTGGCTATACCCACCGTTTTACACCAGATGAATTGGCGCAAAAGAAAGAGTTGTTAGCCGAAACCTCAATCAAGATAAACGATATTGAGATTGAGAAGAAAGAAGTGATGGACGGGTACAAAGAACAACTTAAACCCCTGAACGAGGAAAAACAAACGCTTCTTGAGAATATTAAGAAAGGTACAGAGTATATTCCCCATGAAGAATGTGCTAAGATACTCGACCATGATGAAAAAATGGCAGGGTACTATAATAAACTTGGTGAGCTGGTTTATTCCCGTCCTATCATGCCACAGGAAATGCAGAAGACAATTTTTAATATTAATCGTAAAACAGGAACGGAATCATGATCGAAAACAAATTAAACGTGATTGTACCGAAAGATTATAACGGTGCACCAATTGAAGTAGTATTGAGAGAGGGGAAAGCACCCGTAGCACTCGACCCAAAAGAACCGGAAAGAGTAGTTATCAGTGGAACGATAGATGCACCTCTCAGATGGTTGGAAAAGCGTGTCGAACTGATTAATCAGAAAACGACCAATATCATTGTAAATCGTGATAAGATGGGGCTAGCATTAACAATTGATGAAACCAACTACTATCAGACTGAAATCAACGGTATTTTGCAGCCTTCAAAAGAAATGCAAGAGTTTGGTATCAATACCGAAAAGAAATGGGAACCTATTAAGCTATCCAAATTTTTGAAGATGCACCGGGCTTTCTTTACCGACAAGTCACAGAATATGATGCTCGTTTCTACCTTGAAGAACTTCAAGGCAAAGGTAAACCAAGACATCGAAAGAAGCAAAGAAGAAAATGGTAGCAAGGTAGATAACTACTCGCAGGTGGTTGATTCTAACCTACCGAAATCCTTCAAACTGAATATCCCTCTTTTCAAAGGGTTTGCCAATGAAGAAATCGAGGTTGAGATTTATGCGGATGTAGACGGTCGGGACGTATCTCTTTCCTTAGTATCTGCCGGTGCTAATGAAGCCATAGAGGAATACAAAAACAAGGTGATTGACGAACAGATTGAAGCAATAAAAGGCATTGCGTCTGACATTGTAATCATCGAAGTCTAATTGACAGCCCGGAAAGACGGGCATCTGGTATCGTGGGTGTAATGGTAACACCACTCCGCCAAAAGACGGAGAGATGCAGGTTCGAATCCTGCCGATACCACAACTAAAACAAATTATTATGCCATATTACATTAAGAAACCTAAGAAAAAAGACAAGCCTTTACCTCTGTTTGATAAAGCGGGGGTAATAATAAAGAAGAAGCCGGATTTGAAAGCTAAACTCGACAAGGTTTTCAGTTTATACATACGTTTGAGAGATAGCAAACCTTTTGGATATAAATTCTTCAAATGTATAAGTTGTGGTGAAATCAAACCTTTTGAAAAAGGAGATTGCGGTCATTTTTGGTCAAGAAAGAATATGAGTTTGCGGTATTCTGAATTGAATTGCTCGTGCGAATGTTCTTTCTGCAACAGATTTAAGGCTGACCATTTGATTGGTTACGAAAAGAATTTGATTGCTAAAATTGGTAAGCAAAAGTTTGATATGTTGGCGGTTCAAGCTCATCAAACAAAAAAGTATTCAGATTTTGAACTTCAAGAACTTATCAAATACTACCAAGCGTTAAACAAAAAGATGTTGTCAGAAAAATAAGACATTCGTTTGGCATTTACGGAAATTGAGCTATCTTTGCAATGTTCACGCCAAGAACAAGACATACGAAAGTGATTAATGGGCATATTTTTATGTTCGTTTGTAAGCGTATATATCGCAAAAGATATAAGGCTATCAAATCCCATTGGATGCTCGTTATCACTAACGGTGTCGGTTCTTGGCGGAACGGGAGGCGATAGCCTTTCTTCGTTTAATAACTCAAATTTCGTTCAATGCCAAGAACCAACGAAATTAGAGCGAACATGAATAATAGTAGTGCTCAATCTACGTCCAGCCACGAAACGGCTTATTCTGTCATTAACGGCAATGTGCTAAACTTGCTTATTTCTTTAAGGTCAATCGAGCAATCTTTTTACAAAGAGTACAAACAGCTTGAATCTGATAACAAAGATGCAGATTATGATTCCCTTTGTGATAAGTTCTACGATTCTTATGTGAATATGCAAGAGGCATTGAAAACTCTCCTTGCCGAAACAACTGAGATTAATATTCTTCATTCTTTATAAACTTTTGGCGGTTACTTTTGTGGCCGCCTTAAATCATATATCCTTATGAAAGAAGTTTGGAAAGATATACCGCAATTCGAGGGGTTATATCAAGTTTCTAATATGGGCAGAATTCGTTCTTTGTCGCACATTACAAAATGTGGCAATTATACAAGAATAACAAACGGAAGGATTTTAAAGCAAAACCCCGATTTGAGAGGAGGTTATTTTCTCGTTTATCTATCCAAATACGGGAAAGTGAAATGTTTGAAAGTGCATAGACTTGTAGCTATTTGTTTTTGCGATGGATATACTAAAGGTGCTGTCGTGAACCATAAAGATGGGAATCGGAGAAACAATATATATAGTAACCTTGAATGGTGCACTCAAAAGCAAAACATTCATCATTCGATTAAAACTTTGGGGAATATACCTGGATGTGGTACAGGAAAGAATCATCCATTTTCCCTTTCAATAATCCAACTCAATGCAGATGATTCATTTGTGAGAAAATTTGATTCAATAAGAGATGTAGAAAGAATTTTAGGTTATAATTCCTCACAGATATGCAAGGTATTAAAAGGAAAAAGGGCGCAAGCCTACGGTTACAAATGGAAATATGCAAAAGATTATTATAAATAATTCTCTCAAAGAGTGCGTGAAATATCGCACTCTCACAAAGTATTATAAGGCTTTGGGAGACAAACTGAGTAAGGAGAAAGGACTATGACCTACAAACTACGTGATTACCAACAGAAAGCCTCTGATGCTGCCGTTTCTTTCTTCAACAACAAGGCGAAGAAAACAAATGCTATCATGGTTCTGCCTACGGGGAGTGGAAAGAGCCTTATCATAGCGGATATAGCCGCAAGACTTGATGGACATACCTTGGTGTTCCAGCCCTCGAAGGAAATACTGGAACAGAATTTCAAGAAACTCTGTTCATACGGTATTCTTGATTGCAGCATCTATTCTGCATCCTTTAACTCAAAAGAAATAAGCCGGATAACATTCGCCACCATCGGCAGTGTGAAGAATCAACCCGAACTGTTCACCCATTTCAAGAACATCATCGTGGATGAATGCCACCTTGTTAATCCCAAGGAGGGAATGTACAAAAAATTCTTTGAAGTGGTAAATTGCAAGATACTTGGTCTTACTGCAACTCCTTACAGGCTTTCTTCAAGTCAGGAATTTGGGGCTATGCTAAAGTTTATCACTCGCACACGTCCGGCAATATTTAAAGAGGTAATTTATCATGTACAGGTATCAACTTTACTTGATATGGGATATTTGTCTAAGTTGAACTATTATCCAATGAATCCTACCGGATGGAACGAATTGAATTTAAAAGTTAACACTACTGGTGCTGATTATACAGACAGATCGGTACAACGAGAATATGAACGAATTGATTTTTATAGTTTCTTAGTTCATATAGTTCAACGGCTTGTTAATAATCAAAAAACAGGCATTAAACGGAAAGGTATATTGGTATTTACCCGGTTCTTAAAAGAAGCCGAGAGGCTTACTTACTCTATCTCTGGTTGCGCCATTGTTTCCGGTGACACTCCCAAAGGTGAGCGTGAAAGGATTCTCGAAGCATTCAAGGCTGGTGAAATTTCGGTAGTGGCGAATGTCGGGGTATTAACCACCGGCTTTGACTATCCGGAACTTGATACAGTCGTTATGGCACGTCCTACAATGTCACTTGCTATGTGGTATCAGATAGTAGGTAGGGCCATCCGACCACACCCAAATAAAGAAGCTGGGTGGATAGTTGATCTATGTGGAAATATTAATCGTTTCGGATATGTAGAAAACTTAAAACTTGTTGACGGAGGTAATGGTAAATGGGCTGTATTCTCAAATGGTAGACAATTGACTAATATAAGATTCTAAAGATATGAGTTTAAAACCAAAATAATATGGCTGGCAGACCTACAAAACAGGGGATAGATTATTTCCCTATGGATGTCGGTTTCTTTTCGGACGTTAAGATAAGAAAGATTTCACGTGCTTGTGGTTCTCAATCCACTTCTATACTTATTTGCCTGCTGTGTAATATCTATAAAGATAATGGGTATTATATTTTGTGGGACGAAGATTTGCCTTTTGTTATTGCTGACACAGTTGGGGTTTCCGAGGGCGCAGTAAAGGAAGTGATGGTAAAAGCTTTACAGGTCGGATTTTTCGACAACTCGCTTTATGAGAAGTTTCATATATTGACTTCATTCGGAATACAAAAGCGTTTTCTTCTTGCCACCTATCAAAGAAAAGAAACTGAAATTATTCCTGAATATCTAATTAATAATGCAATCAATCCAATTAATTGCACAAATAATTCAATTAATCATGTGGATAATGAACAAAGTAAAGTAAAAGTAAAGAGAAAGAAAAATAATACCCCCTCACCCCCTTTGAAAGGGGGAGGTGGGAAAAAGAAAAGTGAGCCTAAAGCGATCAACGTAAAGGCCCGCTTTCTTTTTGAGGATTATTTCAAGAAAACTTTCTCTGATAGCTATTATTGGACTGCCAAAGATGCAGGGGCTATGTCTCAACTATTAAAAAAACTTAGATTTCAGAGGGAACAAAGACAGATGGATGTTTCTGATGAATCTCTGCTATACGCACTTCAATATCTTCTTTCATCAATTAAAGAGGGATGGATATTTGATAATTTCAGCGTAACCAACATCAATTCTAAGTTTAATGAAATTGTATCTCAAGCAAGAAATGGAAACAATCGGAAAATTGATACAAAGCCGGACGAAAGCTCCGCCGGTATCAAATCAATCGTATTCGGAAAGCAAAGTTAATCAGAAACAATGGAGTAAAGAACAGGCTGATATGTATTGGCGTAATCAACTTGTTGCATCCATGAAAGCAATCTCGCCAACTTTTACGGTTGATAATAGTAATCGCCAATTGCTGAAAGCTCTTTATCAATGGGTTTGGGGGATTCCCGGAGTATTTGATGTAAGCAAGGGGTTGTTGCTGCATGGGCCTATTGGGGTGGGTAAGTCCACTTTGTTGAAAGGGATGCAGAACTATACGGCAAAAATCGCCCGTTATTGTATTGGTGGTGCAGATGTGGGGCTGACCTTTCAGTTTACCAGTGCTGCTGAAATTGCCTTGCAGTTTGCCGAGAAAGGTATTTCCGGACTGAACCTATACACAGACAGGTCGTGCATGCACAATCTTGCTATTGACGAGGTAGGAAGGGAACCTATGGATGCCAAACACTTTGGTACGGGTATTAATGCCATTCAGACCGTATTGCAACTCCGTTATGAGCAGCGATATAATTTCTATACCCATATGACTACGAATCTTGACCCGGATACAGAGCTTTCTCAACGATATGGAGCCTATATCGCTGACCGGGTGAAAGAAATGTTTAATGTGGTAAAAATCGAGGGAGAAAGCCGAAGATAATGCCAAAGAAAAAAGAAATCCTTTTTACTGTGTATTGCCGAAGATGTGCATACGCTAAATATTTTATTGAAAACTCATGCTTTTGTATGGTAAAAAGTCACAGGGTATGTGCGTGTGACCGATATGGAAGAATATGCGAAAGATTTAAAGGCAAAAAATAAAAAACAAATGAACAAACTAACTATAAACGACCTACCCGAAGATGTCTTAGAGAGAATGAGGAGAGCAATTAGAGAGGATAGTCAAATGATTTCTCTAAAGAACAAGCATTCCCAGTATATAATCAACAGGCAATATGCCAAGGCTGTTTTGCTAAAAGAAAAGATGCAAAAGATAGAGGATCGGGTAATACGTGAATATCTTGACAGCTACGAAGGTGAAACGGAGAATATGCAGAGCCTCATGTCTGATATGTCACCCGAAGACAGGGAGTATATCAATACTTGCACCAATGCGATTATTCTAATCTGTGACATGATAGAAACGTTTACAATGGACTTTAACCAAGTTCTTAAGAAATATCATCCTGATTACCGATTGGAGATGTACGATAAGATAATGCAGGTAGGCAAAGAAGCTAAGGCCCATGTACAGTTCATGTCGGAGTGTACGGACAATGTCTATCAGTGTTCCTTTGCGGACAGCGCGGATGATATTACGGAGCTCGTGAGGAATAAGGCCCGTTCGCTAATACGCAAGGTTAAGGCTAAGGAGGCAGAGAGATGAGCGTGTGATATAGCAGGTAAATATGTACGAATAAATTAAACTAACAACAATATATTATGAAAAAGAAATTAACTCCTGATAATATTCAGGAACTTACAGAAAATCAGATATTCGTTTTTGGCTCAAATATGAACGGTAATCATGCCGGAGGGGCGGCAAGATTAGCCGTAGAAAAATTTGGTGCAGTGATGGGGCAGGCAGAAGGCATACAAGGCCAGTCCTACGCCATCCCAACGTTAGATAAGGATATGCAGAAAGTAACCGAGGAAGAGTTAATAACCTATTTAGGAAACTTCCGAGAGTTTACTGAAGAGCGTCCGGAAAAGGAATTTCTTCTCACCGCCATTGGTACAGGAATAGCCGGATTTGATACAAACTATATGGCGTACATGATACTTAGAGCAAATCTTCCGGATAACGTTACTCTGCCAAAGGAGTTTACCAAAATAAAAGGATACAAGGGTTTTAATCCAGATATGACATGCCGAGGGTTTAAATACGAAGAAGGCAAGGACTACGAGGAGGAAGGAGAAATAGGAGCTTGCGAAAATGGATTTCATTTTTGTCTTCATCCATTGGATGTCTTTGGATATTATCCGCCTGCTTATATAGGTATGAATAAGTTTCACGAAGTTGAGGGAAGCGGTTATATGGATGCGGATGAGGATGATACAAAGATCGCTTGTTCTAAAATACATATCGGAGCAAAACTCGATATAAAAGGGCTTGTGAAAGCAACCGTATCTTATGTAAAGGAACGGTGCACTAATATGAATAATGCAAATCCGGGGTTTCCTGCGACCGCTGGTGATAGTGGTGCTGCGACCGCTGGTGATAGTGGTGCTGCGACCGCTGGTGATGGTGGTGCTGCGACCGCTGGTTATAGAGGTGCTGCGACCGCTGGTAATAGAGGTGCTGCGACCGCTGGTGATAGTGGTGCTGCGACATCAAGAGGTAGTTCATCAACTGGAAATAACGGTTTAGCGGTGGCGCGAGGAACAAATGTAAAGGTCAGAGGAGGTATGGGATCTATCTTGGTTATAGCAGAGGAGCAAGAAAGCTCGTACAATGTTTCCGATTGGAAAGCCGTTGTGGTTGACGGCAAGAATATCAAGGCTGATACTTGGTATAGATTAGTAGACGGCGAATTTGTTGAGGTGGAATATTAAGCTTACAATAATATATTATGATTAAAAAACTATTACAGAAGTATCAAACGTACAGGGATAAAAAGTTCCTCGCACGCTTGGAGAGAGTGCTAAACAATAACGTGGTGGGCGCAAACTTATTTATAGAAAAAAATGTGTTTTCACTCAGGGGATTTCACATGTATTTTCCTAAAGGCGCAGTGGCGGATTTGCTAAACAAAATTCCTCCAAGTCTTGTCGAAGAACGTCTTCGTTCAGGATATTACGAGAAACGAGAGACTCCGCAATCAGGTTTAGACTTTTAGAATAATAAAAACAATTATTTCCTACGGAAGCATTTATCTTGTATTTTCCTGAAAGGCTGTTTATTAGCTCTCTTTGAAAAATAAAGTTCCCTGCATCTTGTTTTTCTCTGCATGGAATGTTAAGCTGTTTGCAGATTGAGATAGTTAGACCAATTACTTCTTCAGGGCAGTAGATTGATGTTTTTATAAACTCTTTCATAAGTTATAATTTTTAGAATTTGACGAAACAAAAGTAACAACAAAAAGGAGCATATCCAACAGTTATAATGACAAGTTAGAATTTGACACTCAGCCTTTCATTAGGATGTGCTCCTTTCAAAATTAGAGTAAAACAAAATAAGTATGAGTAAAACGAAAATCATATTAGACGCCTGTTGCGGTAGCCGAATGTTTTGGTTTGACAAACATAATCCTAACACTTTATTCATAGACAAGCGTAGCGAAACCATTACGGCCAAGGATAGAGATAAAATCAGAACCATAGAAGTAAAACCCGATATTGTAGCAGATTTCACTAATTTACCATTTGAAGATAACACCTTTTATATGGTAGTGTTTGACCCACCACATCTTAAAACACTTGGCGAAACTTCATGGATGGCAAAGAAATATGGTAAACTCCCTGCTAATTGGCAGGAAGTGATAAAGACAGGCTTTGATGAATGTATGCGTGTTTTAAAACCAAATGGCACATTGGTATTCAAGTGGAACGAAAGCGAGATAAAAGCTATTGAAATATTGTCTCTTATTCCTTATGAGCCGTTATTTGGGCATACCACTGGCCGACAAAGTAAAACGATATGGATGTGTTTTATGAAACTACCAATTAATGAATAACAATTTAGATATGAGCATAAAGATTGATAAAAACGCATACGAGAAGATAATCAAAGAAGATTTAGACTTTCTCAATAAACATTGCCCGGATAGCTTAGAACTTGATCATATTAAGTTAATTGTTTGTAGTTCTATTGATTGGTATTATCCTGATAAGAACACTTGTACAGCGTTGAAAAGGATAGAAAATAGGCTTAAAGTTAAACTTCAGGAGCAAAAGGAGGCAGGTAAGCAGTTTCTATCCGATCAGGAAATAGACAGTTTGATTGATAGCGTACTAAAAGAAGAATAACCCTCAAATCAGTAAAAAATGAGCTAAAATGAAAGTAAAAACAAGAAATCGAAAGCTGAAATGGAGATAGCTCATATTTTGGAAAAACTTGAAGCTGAAATAGGTTTAGAAGTCAATAATATGATTTATATACGCAGGGAAAGTGAAAAATCTACGTTATCTGCTTTGCCTGTAAGAATAAAAACAAAAATAATCTTGACGTTTTAATTATGGAAGTAAAGAACGGAATAATAATAGACGGGGTGCTGCATGAAGCAGAGAAAGTGTATAATGGGCATTCTGATTGCAGTGACTGCTCGTTGCGTTATGAATGCGATGAATTTGAGAGCCAATACGAAACGTTTCTGTGTATTGTAATGAAATGTTTTCGTTTCGTCAATCGTGGCAAAGTAACAGATATTAAGATAGATAAGGAGGAATAACAATGGAAAATAGAAGAAAATTAGCGATAGCAACTTTGTGTTGTTCTTATTTGAAACTTCATGGATTTATTACGCAAGAAGAAAGTGAAAGGATATTTAGTAGAATTTTGAATTGGACATATAAGAATAAAATCTCTATTTCAGTGGCGCAATTGGGCTCTGCTAATTTTGTCTATGACGACAATGCTAAAGAAGAGGAGAAGTAGCCATGACCGAAGAACTTGTAACATTAGAAACAGCGAAGATGCTGAGAAAGAAAGGGTTTAATGAGTATTGTAAAAATGTTATTGATATTAATAATATACCAAGGGAAACTTTATATAGAATTAATGATGATTTACCAAAACAATGCTTTTCTCAACCTACACAATCCATTGCTCAAAAGTGGCTGCGTGAAACCAAGAACTTGCATATTGAAATATACCGTAATGCTTGTGGTTATGGCTATGCCATTGTGAAAGCCAATAACGGCACATGGATGGAAGATGATGATGCCAAAGGCCCTAACGATGGTGGGAATTGGGATACCTACGAAGAAGCACTCGAAGCCGGGATTTTTGAAGCATTAAAACTTATATGATTATGAGAAGATTTATATATATACTGGTTTCTATCATTATATCATATCTAATTTGTGTACATGAGTATAATACGTGGAATTTCATTGTTGGGTTAGAGCCTTCACAAGCTTGCGAAAGATTAGCCAAATACGCTTTTTATTTCGTGATATGGTATTGGGTTGCGAAAGCTGTTGATTTGTTTAATGATTAATATGATTATGGCTAAGAAAATAATGTTTAATGATAAATACAGCTTAACCCAAGCCGTATTGGAAGGTTGGAAGACTACGACAAGGAGAATTGTGACAGATAAAAAGTTACACTATTGGAAATGTAGTTGTCCTGATATGGTAATAGTCAAAGTTCCTGAATCACAAAAACTAAAAACTGATGATGATAATACTTATTTTGGCATAAAGGACAAAATATCATCCGAATATTATTGTGATACTATTACCTCTCCGTACAAAGTCGGCGAAGTGGTTGCCATTGCGCAAAGCTACAAAGATTTAGGGTATGATGCAGAAGAGCCACTGCAAGAAGATGTCGGATATTATCCTCATATTAAAAATGCAGCTGGCTGGAATAATAAAATGTTTGTCCGCTCCGAAGCCTGCAAGCACCACATCCGCATCACCAACGTAAAAATAGAACGACTCCAAGACATTTCGGACGAGGACTGCTTACGTGAAGGTGTGAATATGATTAAAGCTAACAAAATAGGTAAAGCTCTTGGATTTGACGAGAAATATGAGATACCTGGGTATTTCCCAGTTTTCGACACCCCTCGCGAAGCCTTTGCCGCCCTCATAGACAAGGTGTCTGGAAAAGGAACTTGGCTAAAGAATCCATACGTTTTTTGTTATTCATTTAAACTGATAGACTAATGAGATTAAAACCTTTTAAATATATAAATGGAGAAATATATTACCAGTGCAATGTATGTAAACAATGGTTTTCAAAGAATGGGTTTTACGCTGACAATAGGCGTGAGATTGGTATAACATCAAGCTGCAAAAGTTGTCATAAGAAAACATCTATTCGCACTCGTAACTATGAGAAAGCCAAAGCGAGAGATGCAATAAGTAGGGCAAAAAGACAAAAAGAATATAAATCTTCGTTTGTTGTACAAGATTTTGATAATGAAGTATGGAAGGTTATACCAAAAACAGACGATGCTTACTTTATTTCAAATTTTGGAAGAGTGAAGTCATTAAAATGGGGAAAGGAAATACTTATAAAAACAGCAAAATCCGAAAAAGGATATATGCAGGTTTGTATAAATTATACCAATTGCAGAAAAACGAAAAGAGTGCATAGATTGGTAGCTCAAGCATTCATCCCAAATCCTAATGGCTATAAGGAAATAAATCATAAAGATGAAGACAAAACAAATAATAGAGTGTCAAATCTTGAATGGTGCGATAGGTTATATAATATGAATTATGGAACTTGGAAAGATAGAAGAAAAAAAACAGCAACCCTTGGGTATTCGCTTATGAATTTGAACTAATCAATTAGACTATGAACCTATTTGCTGAAGAAATAGAACAGCAAGCTATTACCAGAATCATTAAATTTTCTAAGATAGCAAAAGCAATGAATTTTGAAATTGCGGTTGGAGTATCTGGAGGTAAAGATTCTTGTGTTGTTTACGACCTCTGCAAGCGCAGCGGCATAGACTTCAAAGCCTACTACAATGTCTCTTTTGAAAGCTCCGTCACAAAGCGTTTCATCCGTGAGCATTATCCCGATGTGATTTGGAGAAGGGACTACAAGTTTGGCTTTATCGAAAACATTTGGAGAAATTACGGTGGGTTACTACCAACTGTAACAATGGCATACTGTTGCGAATGTTACAAACACAATCCGAACTATGTAGATAAGTGTTCCATTGTCGGTGTGCGAAAGGCTGAAAGTGCAAAAAGAGCCAATAGAACTGCATTTGAAGCCAAGAACAAAACGGTAATTAAGCGAAACAAGGCTCTGATAGACGATTACTTTGAAGAACACTGCCAATCCGTAGGAACTGCAAGCGTTATCCAGCTAAAGCCTATCATTGATTGGACGGACAATGATGTTTGGGATTATATACACAAGCATAACCTTCCTATCAATCCCGAATACGAACACTCAAAGCGTGTAGGTTGCATCGTCTGCCCGAAAGCGAACTTTACAAGCAACTATATCGGATTGATGAAATACCCCAAGCTGATTGATGCGTTCATTCTCGCAAGAGAAAAAGCAGATAGGAATGACAATCCGATAGATTGGCTGGTAACGTCAGACAATAAGGACTACTCCAACGACAAGCCCTATTACATCTGCCGCTGGCTGAACCATTCATTCATGCCGTTCACAAAGAAGCAGGAGGAATTTTACAGGCAAGTGAGAGAAAAGTATGATCAATTAAAGAAAGTAGAGAAAACTAAAATAACCTCTCCCGTTATTTTAGAAAATGACTAAAAGTAAAATAAGACATGAACATGAATTTAAATAAATTGCGCGATCGCGCCTATAAAACCGCCTGTGAACATGGTTTTCATGATGAAGAATTGAGTAACGAACATTGCCTATGTCTTGTCATATCCGAGCTTATGGAAGCAGTGGAAGCAGATAGAAAAGGGAAATACTTCAAAGGTATATTGACTTTTGAGCGTGAGTTTAACCGTTATTCCGCATTAGTGGAAGAAGAAAAACGATTTAAGTGCTCGTTTGAAAGACACGTCAAAGATACAGTTCCTGATGAGCTTACCGATGCCGTTATCCGCCTGCTTGATTTGTGCGGACTGCGTGAAATTAAGTTGGAGAATGACTGTTTGGATGATGAAGTGCTTGAAGAATATTCGCACATATTCATTGGCAAAACATTTACAGAGTCTATTTTCAATATTACTAAAAATCTTATTGATAGAGATATATCCTACTCTCTAATTAAGATTTTCGGGCTTGCCAAGCATCTTGACATAGATTTGCTCTGGCACATTGAGCAGAAACAAAGATATAACGAATTAATACCATATAAACATGGAAAGAAATATTGATATTAAAAAATACTATTACTATACTTATCGATCCAAATCAGGTGGAATATGCTGCGATGTATGCTCGATTGAAGATGGTGATTTTGATTTAAATCGCATGATGCGTGATTTGTATAAATATTACGGGTGCGTGTGTATAATCACTTTTTGGAAAGAAATATCCAAAGAAGAACACGAAGGGTTAATGGAGTTCTGTGATAAAGTTAATAAGGAGGGATAGTTATGAAACGTGAAATAAAATTCGGAGGGAAAAGCATATACGATGTAGAATGGCTATACGGCTCCCTCATTAAGATTGAAGAGGACAGATATGCTATCATTCCGGATTTGAATGATATAGAAATTGGGAATAGCATCGGTATATATGAAGTTGACCCTATAACCATTGGCCAGTTCACCGGACTTCGCGATAAAAACAGAATAGAGATTTACGAAGGCGACATTATTCGGTGGAGAAGAGATGGTAAGCTGTATCTTGTTAAGTTCTACGCAGGAATGTTCTATGCTTCCGTTGAAGAGCTTAATAAAGGAGTTTACGGAGGATTCCCGCTTCATGTTTTAACTGTAGACGAAGAAGATGGGTATAAGTGCGAGGTTTGCGGTAACATTTACGATAATCCGGAATTGTTGAAGGGATGTAGCCATGAGTAAACTCTACAAAGCAACCATTTTCGGCAAATCATTCATGCTTGGATGGTTCAGTCATGCGGACAAATGGTATCATAAATTTAGCATAATAAGATAATGGAAATAACATCTTTAAGAATCGGTGACTGGGTGAGAATAAAACTCCCGTCACCACAGGGAGAGCGACTTTCAATACCGATGCATGTAGTAGGGTTTCTCTCTTGGTTTAATAACCCAAGCCCTAATGATACTGTGTATCTTGACTTTGCGGACAACGAGGGAGGCGTTTGGGAAGAAGAAGTACGGAACTTGGTAAAACTGGAAGTAAAAGACAATGAGAGCAACCGAAAAGAAACTAAGAGATAGACACGCCCGTCTGCCTGAGCAATACAAGAAAGTAGACACGACAGTCAACGGGGATGCAGAACACCTGATAGAGGAGCGCAAACAGCTTGAAAAGAACTTGGTTCCTCTGCGCCTTAGCAATACTACCGTTATCTACGTAACAAAGGATAAGCAAAACGAAGCGTATGCAGCAGTGGCGCGTAAACGAATGGGAATAGCCGAACCGAGGAAGGTGTTTGTTGACCCTCTTTCACAAGAGAACATTACAAAGATGTACAAGGAGGACGGCATAGCTCCCCGTAGAATGGCCGAAATATTGAATGTAAGCGTCAGGACGGTGTATCTGAGATTAGCCAAATACGGGCTTACAAAAGTGAAATGCAGATAATTAAAAAAACAAAAGCTATGGAAGATAATACATTAGACCAAAATCTTTATACCACCGCAATGAAAGAAGCGCTAAAGGTGGAGTTCTTGGAAAACAACGAAGAGATTAAGCTATATGCCGCATCGCTGTATAATGCGATGATATGGGGTAGAAAAGTAAAATAACAAAAGGAGAACCAAGCGCGCGACCACTCAATCCTCCCATACACGATTATAATGCAAATATACTATTTACTTTTAAAATAATCGTGTTATGGTAAAAGAATTTTCTGCAATATCGGAACTTAAATATATTAGAGATCAGAAATCAAGACTTTCAGAAAGAGAGCAAGAATTAATCAAGCCTATTTTATCAGATTTAGGTATTATTCCTATGATATTTCAATGGTACTGTGAAATTGTAGGAAATTGTGGATTACCTGAAAGAAGATCTGGTACATGCTTTCGGCAAAAGTTCGTTTTTATTATTTTATTTCTTTATTCACCCAGTACATTGGCTGGTGGAAAAATAGCAAAAGGCATTCGTGATATACTGGCTGATATATTAGGATTTAAGTCTCCGACTGGAATTTCAAACCTTTACGTTAATGTCACGTTTAACTATAATAATTATAAGGATTATCGCGCGGATATAGATTATCTTTACACCGAAATCGTAAATCGGTTAAAATTCAAAGGGCTAATCAATTGATAGAACGGGTATTATTATTCCCGTTCTATTTTTTCCCTTATGCAATTATTGATAAATTCACTCCGATTTTTTTTTGAATTGACATATTCTATTAAATCAGGTTCTATACGCAGTGATATTATCTGTTTCGGGTTATCTGATTTAGGTCTTCCTGCTCCTTTTCTTTTCCCACCTGATTTATTTTTTATTCCTACCATATATTTGATTGTATTTAGATGTAAATTCTCCTAACGATTTAAAAGCATCAGCAAGCTGCTTTAAATTACAGTCATCCTGTATCTCTATTGTGAATTTAGGAAATTTATTCCTGATAAGCAGCAACCTGTCATTTTCATCATCTTCTCTAAATTCGAACGTTGGCACAGGAAAGGCTATTGAATACCAATGGGAAAACATGTAATCTCCCATTTCGGCCATTATAGACGCGATCTTATTTGCACAATCAGGATCGCCTATAAACTTGCTGTCCTCAAGCACAGAAATTCGTTGAGTATCATTGTAATCGTGTTCTTCAAACTTGCATACAATCAAATTCTCCGTATCAGTCAAGACCCACCAGCCCGGCAGGTCTTTGCTCTTCTCTAATTTAAATCTGTTCATTGGTTATATTATTGTTACGAACGCTTCATCTATATAATCATATCCTCTATGCTTCATTGTGGCGTTTTCGTTAGCTCTGCACCACTTATGAAGCAAAACATTCATGTCATTGTTTATCTCTAATGCAAATTTACACTCCTTGCTTTGTTTAAATGGAAATTCCGCATAACCGGATAATAGCATAAATTCATCAGGACTTATTTCTGTGGAAAACCATACTGTTTTACCGGATACTGAAGCCGAACGCAACAAATGAAATTTCTTTCCGAACATTTCAACATCCATGCCATCAGGGTTTTCTGCAATAACTTTTTCTGCAATTTCTGCACGCAATTTAAGGCTTGTGCCTGCATATCCAATATGTGACGTGGCTTTAGGGCAGTCAATGTACTTAGGGTTGGATAAGTCTCTACGGATGTTTCTCGTACCGTTGATTAAAGATGTGATTTGAGTTTTCATAATGTAAACAGTTTATACGTGTGTCTCACGTCTGTACAACAGATATTTGTTTTTCTATATTGCAAAGATATATGTAATATTTGTAATACGCAAATCATATTTTAATAATTAAACAATATTTGTATTACAATAATCAAATGTTAAAGTTGAGTTAAATACAATATTTGTAATACATATTTCAAATAAACAATATACATTTGCATCATCAGAAACGAAGTAATAACAATTAAAAGATATACGATTATGGCAGCATTAGTAATTAAACAAAGAACAATAGAGAAGTTCATCATGTCTGAGTTTGTACAAGGCAATTTGAACACAAAAGAACAAGTTAGCTGTATGCTCATTTTGATTCAAAAGAAGCTGGGTATGTCAGTAGAGCAAGCAAGTGACTTTATGAGAAACGCAATTGGTATTAACGCTTAAACACCATACGATGAAAGTATCAAACGAACAATATCAATACGAAGTCGAAAGCGTCCATATAAGCCAAATTTGTGTAGGCGATACGATACTGCACACAGATGGACAAGTAAGAACCGTATGTCATAATGATATAACAATAGATTCTTTTATGGGTCGTTCTCTATTCGGTGATACTTATAATTTAGGTACGATACCAATCAAAAGGATAAGATTTGTATTGAATGATAAATAAATATTGGCTATGAAGATATATGATTCAAATGGCTTGTTGGTAGCAGAAAGCTACTTTGTGCCCAGCCCTAATTTTATCCCCAAAGGTGAATACAAAGAAACTGAACTGGACAGATACAAACGCAGCGTTGATTTTTTGATAACATCTTGTACTGAAAAAGATTTTGTGACTTAAAACTAATTGTCACAGATAGAACTTGTATATATTTCGTTATCTTTGGTTGTGGTAGTACCTTTGGGGTACTATCGCGGGGTGTAGCAGTGGTAGCTTTTCACTTTGACTTGGTGAAGGTCGGTTGTTCGATTCAGCCCCCCGCAACTATTGAGTATTAATTTAAATTTTACACGATTATGAACATTCTTACATTAAGCATCAAACAGAAGTATTTCGATGAAATCTTAGCGGGCAAGAAAACCCACGAATATCGTGAAATCAGGCCCACTAATGCAAAGAAATATATTACTTACCTCTGTGGTGGCAAAGAATATCCGGCTGATGCAGAACTACCCGAAGAAGGAGAGGCTGAATTAAAGCCTATCAAGTATGATGCCATCAAGCTTCTGACAGGTGCATATACGGGCAAGCGTCCTTATATCATTGTAGAGGTAAAGAACGCAGAAGCAGTAATTCTCACAGATGAAAACGGTAATGATATTGTTTACGAACATCAAGGCGAAGAATATCTTGCCGCACAAATGGATTATACTTTGGGCAAGATATTAGAGAAACATATAGATTGATTTGTTTAACTTTTAAAATTAGAAAGCAGAGTCACAAGAAGAATTAACAGAGTAGCCGGGCCTCGCAGAAATATGAACGGTGCAGGGGCTGGTGGTAGATTGGTTGCCAGACGTGGCGGTGAAGCTGGTACATCACAGTTGGGGTCACGCAGACAGCGTTATAGTGACCTTCGTACTTCATTTGGTTTAAGTGGTGGTTAGCTATGAGCAAGGTAGAACAAGCGAACCGGTATATAGACCTCATTCGGGTAAAATCGAATGAGGCTTTACTGTTTTTATCACTTGGTAAAGATTCGCTTGTTCTGCTTGATTTAATCTATCCGAAGTTTGACCGGATTGTTTGTGTGTTCATGTACTTCGTCAAGGATTTAGAGCATATTAACCGTTGGATAAACTGGACTAAAGCCAAATATCCGAAGATTGAGTTTGTGCAAGTACCGCACTGGAATCTCACTTATATTCTTCGGTCTGGTATGTATTGCGTGCCTAATCCAAAAGTAAAGCTGTTAAAACTTGCTGATGTAGTAAAGTCCATGCAGTTGAAGTATGGTATCTATTACACCTTTCTCGGTATGAAGAAAGCGGACGGTATGAACAGACGTTTGATGCTGAAAGGTTATGAAGCAAACGGGTACGAGAATAACGGTATGGTCTATCCGCTTGCAGATTGGACGCAAAAGGATATTCTTGCCTACATGAAGATGCACCGACTTCCCGAACCAGTACGATATTCATTGAAAGCAAGTTCGGGTGTTGGTTTTAATCTTGATTGCATGCTTTGGATGGAGAAGAATTACCCAGAGGATTTACAGAAACTTTATAAAACTTTCCCTATGGCAGAAAGAGTGCTTTGGGAATATCATAATCAACAAAATCAATAGGAGGAAAGCCGAGTTAGAAGAACGAAATCATTGTCTCAATTAGACCTTCAGAGGTTTAGGTTGAATCAGAGAGTACTATCTCCGAGTAGAGCAAATAAGGTAAATCAAGCGTATCAAAGGTATCGCTCTAATATAGAAAAAGCTTTTAAGTTGGATGGAGGACGAGGAGCTGGCGCTTTTATTAACGGCCGTTACCAGCAAGCTCGGAAAACACAGGTACCTCGTGCAACATACATGGGTTTAAGTAATGGTTAATATGGAATTATCAAAATACATAAAGAGTGAATCGGTGGAACTTAACCGCTCTGCCATTCACTTTGCGGACTATAACCCCCGGAAACTTTCCGATGAATCACGTAAGACACTGAAACGTGGTATCAAGAAATTCGGATTGGTAGGTGGAATAGTTGTGAATAAGCGTACTGGTCTTACCGTAGTCAGCGGGCACCAGCGTTTGTCTGTCATGGACGAATTGCAAAAGTTTCCCGATAACGACTACCGTATTCGTGTCGATGTCATAGATGTGGACGAAAAACAGGAGAAGGAATTAAATATTCTGATGAACAACCCGAACGCACAAGGTACATGGGATTTTGATGCTCTTGCACAGATTGTTCCTGACATTGATTGGAAAGATGCTGGTCTGACTAATGCCGACCTAAACATGATTGGTGTCGACTATCTTTTGCAGACCGAAGAGGAAAGCTCTATCGCAGACGCTCTGTCTGATATGATGGCTCCAGTTGCCGAACAGAAAGAAGTTGATAAATCCGCTAAGCAGTTGGAACGTGCCGAAAAGGTTGCCCACATGAAAGAGGTCAAGCATCAGGTGAAAGAAAACGCACAGAAGCAAGCCGAGAATATGGATGCCTATGTGATGTTATCTTTCGATACCTATGAAGCTAAAGCCGCTTTCTGTGAGCGGTTCGGGTATGACCCCGATATGAAGTTCATAAAGGGAGAAGTATTTGATGAACAAGTAGAAAGAATAGATTAATTATTGGGAGGAAAGCTGAGTCAGAAGAAGACAAAGAAGTTTTAACGAAATACTTGGTACTGTAAGAAGATTAAAAAGAGCATATCCAGGAGAAGCAAATAATTCGCGAATCATGAACGCAGCAAGAAACACAGGTAAGAATTTGGCACGAAACTTAGGGGTAGATGCGTCTGTGTTGTCACTTCCTTATTGGCGAAAGCAACGTGGATATACAACTGTAAGTAGAGGATTGGCAAACGGATAATTAATTATGAGCAATAGTGAATCTCAAAACAGAAAAGGTAAAGGAGGAAGAAAGCCAAAGTTTGACTACACAAGCGAGGACTTTCTTTCTCTCGTGGAATCGTATGCCAAAAAGGGATTCACTGATAAGGAAATTGCCTACTCTTTGGGATTATGTCCCCAAACATTCTGTGAGAAGAAAAGCGAGTACTCCGAATTATGCGAAGTATTAACGCGTGGGCGGGCGACTATTACGGCAGCAGTCAGAGCAAAGTTCCTTGCAATGGCAATGGGTGGTGTTAGGGTTAAAAGCGAAACTCGTAGATTTGTTCAAGAGAAATGCCACTGCATGGGAGAAGATGAAAAATGCCCAGATTGTGGCGGAACCGGATGGGTAACGCTTACTGATAAATCCATTGTTCAAGAAACAATAAGCGAACTTGCTCCGAGCCTACAAGCGCAGTCTGTCATTCTGTATCATTATGACCCGGACTGGAAGAATGTTGAGCGTAAGCAGGATGATGATGAAGATAACGAGGTCGATATTGATGAATCTAAATGGATAACAAATGCCGGTAATTAAAACGCAGGAAATATACAATCCCTTATATCTGTTGTTGGGAAAGATTATGATATTCCTTGTGACAGGTGGTCGAGGCAGTGGTAAGTCATTTAATGCTTCCACCGCTGTACAGCGTTTTACTTACAAGAAAGGACACAAGATTTTATATACTCGTTACACGATGTCTTCTGCCGAAATTTCCGTTATTCCAGAATTTCAAGAAAAGATAGATGCTGACCATCATACTAAGGATTTTAGAACTACTTCACGAAAGGTTGTCAATCGTAGAACTAAAAGCGAGGTACTGTTTCGTGGAATTAAAACATCTTCTGGGAATCAAACGGCAAAATTAAAATCCATTCATGGTATAACTGGATTTGTTGTAGATGAAGCGGAGGAATGGGTCTCAGAGGAAGATTTTGAAAAGATAGCTCTTTCTATTCGTGAACTGAATGCAAAGAACTTTATCATTATCATCATGAATCCTGCCGATTCCAATCATTGGGTTTATAAGAGATTCATAGAGAATACACACAAGATAGAATATTACGATGGCGTTCCTGTACAAATATCCACTCACCCTAACGTGTGTCACATACATACAACTTATTTGGACAATTTAGACCATCTTTCTCCACAGTTTATCGAGGAAGTGCAGCGTATGAAAGAAGAGAATCCCGAAAGGTACGCTCATGTAGTTATTGGTCGTTGGGCTGACGTTGCAGAAGGCGCGGTGTTCAAAAAGTGGGGCATTGTTAAGGAGTTTCCTGCTTATGCTAAGAAAGTGGCTCTTGCTTCCGATTGGGGATATACTAACGATCCATCAACTGGCATCCGTTGCGGTATTGTAGATAACCGATTGTATGTTGATGAATTATTTTATGAGACTGGCATGCTCACAAATGCCATTGCCGAAAAGCTAAAACCATGGGGATTGAAAGTCTATGGTGATAGTGCCGACCCTCGTTTGATTCAGGAAATCAAAAATAGGGGTGTGAACATCTATCCAGTAGATAAATTCCCCGGTTCAATTAAAGCCGGTATTGATAAAATTCATGAGATGGAACTATTCGTTACAGAACGTTCGTACCATATCATTGAGGAACTCCGTAAATATGTTTGGGATAAAGACAAAGACGGTCACTATATCAATGAACCGATAGATGCTTGGAATCACTGTATCGACCCTATTAGATATTATATCTTGGGGCACATTTTAGGACGTATTTTGAAACCGAAAGATTTAACTGGAATATTCACACACTAAAAAATATAGCAGAGTCAAAAGTTTAGAAGAAATATTAGCATTGCCTGATATTGGGCAGAAAATAAGTTACCTGAAAAAAGGTAGAAAGACCGAACTTCCTGACCGTTGTAAATTGTGGGAAGATTGGAATCCTAAATGCCATGAAATCATGGTGGATAAAGAGAAGTACCCGGACAGAAAGGTTCTTGAGAAGGAGGCAGAGAAACACTTTGATGAAAAGACTGGTAAAACTTATGAAATCGAAGCAAAGTATAAGACCGAACCAGTGAACCGTATCTCTATTCCATTGGAACAGGATATAGTAAACATCCAAACAGCCTTCACAGTCGGAATTGAACCGTCAATGGATTGCACTCCTGCTGATGACGAAGAAAAAAAGCTGCTGGATGCTGTTAAGGCTGTATTTAAATCAAATAAAACTAAATATCAGAACAAGAAAATTGTTCGATCTTGGCTTTCCGAGCAGGAAGTGGCTGAATATTGGTATGCGGCTGATGATGATTCGTTTTGGATTAAATTCTGGAATAAAGTTAAGACTACCTTTGGAGGTAAGGTAAAGCCTACCAAGAAACTGAAAAGCGTATTATGGTCTCCGTTTAGAGGTGATAAGCTCTATCCATTTTTTAATGACGAGGGGGATTTGATAGCTTTCTCTCGAGAATATAAGAAAAAACTTATGGACGATTCTGAAATTACCTGCTTCATGACTATTACCGACAAAATGGTTTATCAATGGGATTTGTCTAAAGGCTACGAGGAAAGACCAACCTTTGCACATGGATTTAAGAAGCTGCCTGTTATATATGCTTACCGTCCTGAATCTTATTGTGATAAGATTAAGACCTTCCGGGTTCGGTTGGAGAAGCTATTATCCAACTATGCCGATTGCATAGACTACCATTTTTTTCCATTGCTTAAATTAGTCGGGGACGTAGAGGGTTTTGTCGGGAAGAATAAAGATAAAATCGTAAAACTCACAGGGGAAGGCGCGGATGCTCAATATCTTACGTGGAACCAAGTTCCGGAAACTGTAAAATTTGAAGCTGAAACTTTGACGAATAACGCTTACGATATGTCAAACACTCCAAGAATATCTTTCGAAACTCTGAAAGGCGTTGGCAAGGCTTCCGGTACAGCTTTTCGTTTTATGTTTATGGGAGCACACATGGCAGTTTCCAATCATGCAGAAGTAATAGGCGATTTCTTGCAACGAAGAGTGAATTTCCTTGTTACCGCTTTAGGCGCTATTAATCCATCCGAGTTCAGTAAGGCATCACAGACTATTGATATAGAAACGGAAGTTGTTCCATTTATGATTGATGATTTGAATGATAAGGTGACTACTGCTGTTTCCGCTGTCGGAGGTGGCATCTGGTCAACACGTGAAGGAATTATGTTTGCGGGTAACTCTGATCGAGTGGAAGAGGAACTTGCGGAAATAAAGGAAGAGCAGGTGATACAAAATGAAAATATGAAAAATAGAACAGAAATTTGACCCTTAGTCAGAAAAAATACGGGGGTTATAATTTTAGTACAAGAAAAATAGGATATATAGCAGCGGCTCAAATAGCTTACGCTATATGTTCTATTATAGCATCAATATACTGCTTCATATCGCTTACGGATGCTTTTTACATCATATTTGTGACAATTGCTCTGATGTCACAGATGAAAGTCTTAAATGTTTACTAATCAACTGTATTAGCGGTATTTTTACTTTCGAAAAGTAAATTCTAAATTTAATAATTCATACGGTATGAAAGGAAAAATTTTAGTAGCACTAAAAACGAAGTATAAAACCTTTGGGTTTGGTGACAAGGCGTTTGACGGGGTGGCCGACTACTTATCAAAAACCGTTACAGAAGAAAGTCAAATAGAAACCGCTATTAGTGGGGTCGAAGGACTTTTAAAAGCTTTTCAAGGAGACATTGACACTGTTAGAAACGAAAAATCGGGTCTGCAAAAGCAATTGGACGAATTGAAAACGAAAATCGAGAATCCTAACCCAAATCCAAAGCCGGAAGAAAATAAAGATGATGTGCCTGCATGGGCACAAGCCTTGATTGATTCCAATAAGAGCCTATTGACAGAGGTTTCCACCTTGAAGCAAGAAAAGCTGCAAGCTACCCGTCAAGAGCAGATTATGGCAAAGGCAAAGGAGTATGGTATTCCCGAAAACTACGCCAAGAGGTGTGCCATTAAGGACGATGAGGACTTGGATGTTTATTTCAAGGACTTGAAACAGGAGTTCGCAAATGACGGCTTCAAAGGCGTAACCCCTCCCGAATCAGCAGAAACGAAGATTGAGAAAGAAAACGAATCTATCGCCAGTATGATTAATGAGGGCACAAAAACTATTGTTGAATCTAAAAATTAAAATTTATGGCAGCAGGTACTAAGTATAACTTGACCCCGGAGTACAAACCGGAAGAGTTTTATCGTGTGGATACGGGTGTCAGAAAGAGTGGGCCTTGGAAGTTGGATATTGCCAATCTTGTTGTAGGCTCTGTTCTTCCTGTATTTACGCCCGTACAAGCGGACTTAAAGAAACGTACTATCGTTCCTGTCCGTAATATGAAAGTGGTTGAAGCGTACACAACAGGTGAATCCGCTTTGTCTATTAAAATCGCAAAAGGGTCTTTGGCTTACATCGGAATGTTTGTAGGTAGTGGCAAGAAAGGCGCAGAAGTAACCGCTATTGATAAGTCTAACGCCAATTATGATGTTTTGACTATCAAGGCCGCTTTTGGCGAGAATATCGCTAAAGATGCGATTTTGTTTGAGGCTACTGCGGTTGCTGGAACAGCAAAGAAGAATACAGCAAACTTTGTCCTTTTCGATGAAAAGAAAGTAGAGGATGATGGCCCAGTTCTTTGCACACTTCTAATGCAGGCGTATGAGATTAAAGAGCCTAAACTTCCTATGCCTATTCATGAATTGGATAAAGAGGGGCTTACTGACCGTTTCCAATTCGAGTATTAATCTTAAAAAAGTAGAGTTATGAATTTGACTATACAAACTTTGTTTACAGATCCTCAAATTGTAAATGCGGTTATTGATCGTGTTTTACAAACGAGATTGGATAGAATATATTGGCAGCAATATGGTTCATTCCTTGAAACTAAAACTCGTGTATTCAAGACGTATCTTGGTACAGTTACAGGAGTGATGGCAGGCTCTATCATTGGCAAGAACGATCAGAAACCTATTCGTGAAAGACGGTCGCTTGGAAGCGGTTATACTGAGATTGCTTATTTGGGAGACCGTTATCAGATGGATATTGAACGGCTGTCCCAATTGCAGGACATCCTTGACAAGTTCAATGCTGCCAATACTGCCGATCAGCGTACTATCTTGAATGAAATTATAGATTTCATATTTGATGATTATCGTCAAATCCTGCTTGCTCCTCACAAGCGTATGGATATTGTCGTTGGTGAGTTATTAATGACTGGTAAGGTAAAAGTTCATTTGGCAGACAACAAAGAAAACATTGAACTTCTTGATATTGATTTGCCGTTCCATTTTATCACTCCGGAAGCATCTGAAAAGGATAAGTTCATCTCTTATCTTAAAGAGCAAATTGAAGCTTTGAAAGTTAAATATGGGGTTTTCTCAAAGATGATTATGTCTCGTAGCACTTTCAATAAAAATATTGTCGGCAACAAGGAGTTCGGCCAAACCTTCAAGATGATTCTTGGAAGTAACCAATTCTATGTTGGCGGTGGCTTAATTACGTCTCAAATGGCGTCAAGTGTATTTACAGGTATTGGGCTTCCGGCAATTGAGATCAAGGAGGATTACGTAGAAAATCAGAACGGAGAAAACGTACAGGTTTACTCTGATGATCGTATTACCTTATTACAAAATGATAACGTAATGCGTATGCGCCATCACAGGCCTTACGTAATGACCGATCCTGTTCCAGGACGCACATATAGCCAAGCCGAAGGCCAGATGTCCATATGTAACTATCGTGATGAGGAAGGTAGATATATGGAGTACACCGCTGAATGGATTCCTGAGTTTATCGCTCCGAATAAGATTGTGAATTTCGACCTTTCAAAAATGAACGCATGACGGTAAACGAATACATATCACAGAAGTTTCAGTCTTTCAGCATTCAGTTGTCGGAGGCTGATCTTCTGGATATGTGTCTGAACTCGAAGATAAGCGGAGAGGATGAAATGAACAATGATTGCTACGATCGTGTCTCTGTTGCGATTGCGAAGTTCATACCCTCTCTTTTGCTTCGTGCTACTTCAATCAGTGAAAGCGGTTTTTCGATGTCTTGGGACATTAAAGGAATTAAGGACTACTATTCATTTCTGTGCAAACAGTATGGATTGACTGATGAATTAACGGATAAACCTAAAGTGACATTCTTATGATATTCGCTCCACACATATTGCAGGTTAAGGTTATCATCCCGATGGATAAGGATGAGTTCGGAAGATCTATTCCTGGAACCGGTGGTGAAAGCTGGCAGGATGTATGTAAATGCCGTTGTGATGATGTGAGCGCGGAAAAGAAAGTATCTGTCAATGGTCTTCTGTATGATTTCAAGTACAAGGTAGTCTTTGATAAACCGTCAAAGGTTGAAGCAGGAGCAGAAGTTCGTTGCTTAAATTTTGACGGAAGCATAAGGGGTGAAGGTGTTGTTAAAAGTCCTTTGGAGACTAACTATTTCCCATACAGAGTGATATGGTTGGAGTAGATTTTGATTTTTCGGATATAGACGAGTTCTTCAATGAGGGAGAATCGGAAGTTCTTTCTGGTATGGAAGAAGAAGGAGAGGCTTTTGTTGAAGATGCTAAGAAAACCGGAAGTTATACAGACCGAACAGGGCATTTGAGAGCATCAAACGGATATGAGGTTGACAGGTCGGGCTTAACGTTGAAAAATGAAGCTGAATATGCGTCATTCGTGGAGTCTAAAGGCTTTGAAGTTGCAGGAAGTGCAGCGATAAGGACAGAAAAAAGATTGAAAGATAGATTTGAACGATGATAGTAACTACTGACATAGGAAACATTCTCTACCGGGATTGCAAGGCTTTCGGGATAGGGGAGATTTATCAAAAAGGTAATATTCCACTTATTCCTGATGATGCTGATTACCGGATGAAAACGGAACGAATTGTTATCCGGCCCAAAAGCCAGTCTCCTGATACTTATTGGAAGAAAGGTTTCGTAGAAGTAAACTTGTGTGTTCCTGATGTTGGTATAGGTATCGCTAATCTTATCCGAATAGCAGAACTTGAACATCAATCTGTTGAAATATTAGGAGATGTTGTAAATTCCTATAACGGTATTCCTTATCAGTATTCTATCGAATCAATCGGTACAGAAGTGGACACAGCTTTGAAGTGTCATTATGTGAATGTAAGGATTTTATTTGAAGTATTAAATGTAAACTAATATGGCTAAGAAACAGTATATCGGAATTAAGCGTATATGGTACGCTGATGTGATTAATGCGGCTGTAACTGCTGCATCTATTAAGGCATTGATCGCTGCAAGCGGTGGTGCAAAAGAAGTGCTAAATTCTCACCAAGATACGTGGGGATATGAAGAGTCAGACCCGGAAACAACGGAATATGTCAATGAATTGACAGGGCAAACCTACTATATTGACAAGACTAAAAACAGTATCCCCACCATTTCTTTCACAATGGGTGAATACTCATATATGGAAAAAGCCGACTTGCAAGGTGGTGAAGCTATTACTGCAACAGGAACAAAAGCTTCTTCGGAAGATAATGCTGTGGGATGGAAACGCCCGGAATCAACCAATGTAATTGAGAAGGCTATTATTGCTCAAACAAAGACTGGCAACTATGTTGTTTTGACAAAAGCAAATATTGTTGCTAAGGGCAACTTTGTGGAAAAGAATATTGGTCTCGGAGTTACCGCTGTCGCATTGGAAAATAAGGGTATTGGATCTGAATTTTGGTTTGACCAGTCCGCGGTAGAAGGAGTTCAGGAGGCATCTATGAAGTAAATGTAAAAACAGTTTATTTAGGATGGCGGTGGGTGGTTGCTCACCGCCTTTTTAGTTTATGGAAAAGAACGCATCAAAAATAGTAAATGCATCCGTTTTAGGTAAGGATTTTGAAACGGTGTTTGTGAATGGAAATGCCTATGTAATCTATCCTCCAACAATTCACAGGATAGCAGGTGCTGGATATTATCTTTCAGATTTAAAGGATGGTGTTACAGTAATGGATATGCTTCGTTCTTTGAAAGATACAAAACAGGCTTCTTTAGCTTTATCATGGCTTATAAAGGGCGATGAAAGTCTTTCGGAAGAATTGGCTAATGGAGAGTTTGATGAAGTGGTTGAAGGGTTGGCTATCGGCCTATCCATGATATCAACAGAAAGTTTTCACAAGCTGTCAGTTTTAGCCAAGAACGTAGCAAATCTGACAGCAAATCAGAAGCAGTAGGAAATAACTGCTTGCTTGGACAGATTGCATCGTTCATGGAAAATCTGCATCTGTCTTATGATGAAGTCATGTATAAAATTCCGTACAGAAACATGGTAATAATGCAGAAAGACAAGCTTCATACTGTTTCTGGTGAAATTATGGAAGAAGTTTCTGAGGAAGAATATTTTAGAATAAAAGGTAAAACATTAAATAAACAATAATTTATGGCGAAACTTGTGTTTCATGTTCAGGCTGATTATGAAGAGGTTATAAAACTTCGTAATGAGATAGATAAACTAAAAAAAGAGCTGAAAAGCATGGACGCTACACGTTCTCCTGCTTCATTCAATGCTCTTAATTCTCAACTTTCTGCTTCTACCCATAGGATGGAGGCATTGGTTTCCAGTGCTGCAAAGGTAGGTGCTGAAATGGAAACCGGATTCAAGAGGAAGATTTTTGATGCTTCTCAGGCGGTTAATGGTTTTACTGAAAAGATTATTGCTCAAAAGACTGTTGTTAAAGATGTGGAATATAATGTGAAACGTCTTGGTGATGCTTATCGTATAGCATTGAAAAGAAATCCATTATCAGCAAGTGGAAAGTTGGAAGAATACAATGCTGCACGCAGGGCTTTGGATGAAGAAAAGGCGTCTTTATTTGGATTGACGCAACAGCAAGCGGAAGCACGTCTGTCAGTAAAAAAACTTCGTGATGAATACGCTCTTTATAAGGATGATGTTAAAGATGTAGTAAATGCAAATGAAGGTTTTGCTATTTCTTGGAAAAAAGCATTGGCGATCATTGGCGGAGTAGGGGTATTGAAAGCATTAGGTTCTGAAATAGTCCGAGTACGGGGTGAGTTCCAATCTACGCAAACAGCAATTGAAACTTTAGTTGGCAAGGATATGGCTGGTAATTTGATACCTCAAATCAAAGAACTTGCTAAAATATCTCCACTTACCATGTCTGATATGGTGGGTGCTGAAAAAATGATGCTTGGATTTAATATTCAAGCAGAAGACACCATTAAATATTTGAAAGCTTTATCAGATGTGTCTATGGGAGATTCGCAGAGATTTAATTCTTTAACATTGGCTTTTTCCCAAATGTCTGCTGCTGGTAAACTTATGGGACAAGACCTGAACCAGATGATTAATGCCGGATTCAATCCGTTGCAGATTATGGCAGACAAGACCGGAAAATCTATTTCGACCCTCAAAGAAGAAATGGCTAAAGGGGCAATATCTGCTGAAATGGTACAACAAGCGTTTATAGATGCTACTTCGGCAGGTGGCAAGTTTTATAATATGTCTGAGAACGCTTCAAAGACTATTAATGGGCAGCTATCTATGATGCAGGATGCAATAAACACAGTGTTTAATGAATTGGGTACTAAGTCGGAAGGCGTTATTATGGATGGTATTCAGATGACCACTTCATTAATTCAGAACTACGAAACTGTTGGTAAGGTATTGACTGGTCTTGTTGTTACTTATGGAGCGTATCGTACTGCTGTGATGCTTGTTACTGCTGCTGAAAGCAAGCATACCCTTGTGGAAATTGGACTTACTAACGCTCGTATATTGGCAAGGAAAGCACAACTGGCTCTTAATGCAGCTATGCTTACTAATCCTTATGTGGCAGTGGCTACGGTGGTAATTGGATTAACATCTGCTATGTGGGCATTGCATGATTCATCTACCGAAACGGAAAAAGCCCAAAGAAGGTTTAATGAACAGCAAGAGGAAGCTGCTAAACAGGCACAGGAACATAAACAGAAAATTGATGCTCTGATACAGAGTTCTCGTGATATTGCATTGTCTGATTTGCAGAGAGGTGAAAATTTGGCGGCGTTACGAAGTGAATATCCCAAAATATTTGCCCAATACGATATTGAAACGATAAAACTTGCTGATATACTTAAACTAAAGCAACAGATAGCAGAAGAAGATGCGAAACGAGTTGGAGAAAAGCAAGCTAAAAACCTTTCTGATATAGAGTCAGAAATAAAGTACTATGAAAATCTCCTAAAAACTTTGTCTGGTCAGCAAGGCGTTGATGGCTATGTGAAAAAGCTAAAAGAACTTCGTTCCACTCGTAATGTAATGTTGCAAGAAAAAGGGAAGAGTATTTCGGAACAGTTCATATCCAGTCTAAAGGATATTGATATTAGTGAGTTTGATCGCTATATATCTGAACTTGAAAAAAGAATTAAAGGACAAGGTGAGAATGGTTCTATAAAACTACGTTTGCCTATTGATGTGAAAGGTTCTTTGTCCGATGAAGCAATTTATAAGGTGAAAGATATTAAGACACTTATAGATACAGCTAAATCAACCAAGCAGACTCGTATTGAATCTGAAAAGAATAAGACTACTTATCAGCAAGATTACGAGAAAGCCAAGAAAGACTGGGAAGAAGCTAAAAAGAAACTCTCAGAAATAGAAAAGGATAAATCTAAGTTTACCTCAAAGCAATATGAAGAAGCTAAGAAACGAGCAGATACGACCCAAAAAGCTTATAAAGATTTAGGTGGAGTTACTGGAGGTTCATTAACCAAACAAGAAAATCAAGCTCAGATTAAGCAGCAAGAGAGGCTATCCGATCAGCTTCTATCCCTCCGTAGAAAGAACCAGCAAAATGAAATCAACCTCATGGCTGAGGGTACTGAAAAGAAATTGGCACAAATAGACTTAGACTATCAGAAAGAACTGGATGCTATTCGAAAGCAGGAACAGGAATGGACAAAAGCCAATGGAGGAATACTTACTCAAGAACAATCTGCACAGATTTCCCTTTCATATTCACAGGCAGAAAATAAGCGTGACAAATCAATCTCTGATGTGAACAAAGAAGAGCTTGAAGCCATGAACCGCTATCTAAAAGAATACGGTACATTCCTACAAAAGAAAGAAGCCATAACAAAAGAGTATAACGACAAAATAGCCAAAGCTACGACCGAAGGTGATAAAAAGATGCTTCAAAAGGAAATGGCAGAAGCTATTCAAAACATTGATTTGTCTGAACTGAAAAAAGGAATGAATTGGGAGCAGATCTTTGGCAATCTCGATAAGGTATCCACTGATACTTTGAAGAAGTTGAAAGCTAACCTTAAAGACTTTATATCATCTCAAAAGGATTTATCTCCTGAAAACCTTAAAGAACTGGTAGATGCTATCGAACGGATTGATGAGAAAGTTTCAGAACGTAATCCGTTTGAAGCCATGACTATTTCCTTTAAATCCCTTAAAAATGCCACTGATGCTCAACGTGAAGCGCAGGAAGCATATAACAAGGCTCTCAAAGAAGGTACGGATGAAGAAAAGAAAAATGCTAAGTCTACTCTCGAAAGTGCAAAGAATAATAAACAGAAAGCTTTGTCGGAAGCCACTACTGCCTTGCATAAAGGAGTTGAAGAGATAGGCCAATATGTGGATGCCGGTAATCAGGTTATCGGTATTATGGAAACGCTCGGTGTAAAGACCCCTGAATGGCTGGAAGGTACAATGTCGGGGTTTGGGGAAATGTTGAATGGTCTTGAAAGAATCGATCTAACAAAGCCTATGTCTATTGTTACCGGTGGTTTGCAGACTGTTAAGGGGGCGCTAACCTCCGTAATTTCTTTAGGAGGGCTTATCCCTGGTATTGGAGGCGCGGATTATTCCGGTTATGAGAAAATGAAAGCCCAATACGAACACCTTATAACTATTTGGGATGAACTCATAAATAAAAAAATGGAATACATTGATATTAACTATGGTACGGAAGCCATGAAAGCTGCGGAAGAAGCCGAGCAGCTTGTTAATATCCAAATAAGTAGACAGCGCCAATTGATTAAACAGCTTGCATCAAGTGGGGCAAGTATCGGGTCCCACTCATTGGGATATCGTATTGCGGAACGTCTTTCTCCGGAAGATTTTAAAAGGATATCGGATCTTGCAGGAGAAAAGATAACGGCGGAATGGCAGCTTTGGGACTTATCTTCTGAAAAAATAGAAAAGATACTTACTGATGAAAAGCTCGTTTCTGTTTTAGACACTGTTAATAAGGATTTTGTTACTTACTTGCAAAATATTGCTGATTATGGAGATCAGCTTACTGAGATTGCAGAAAAGGAAAAAGAGGCTATCACAGGAATGAGTTTTGACGAATTTAAAAACGGATATGCTGATTTACTTTCTGATTTGGATAGCACTAATGAGGATTTTGCCGATAACTTTGAGAAGCATTTGCAAAATGCAATTTTTAAATCTCTTATTGCAAATGAATACAAAGACAAAATAAAAGAGCTATATGATACTTGGGCGAAGTATGGCGAAGATGGCCTTTCTGACAATGAAGTTCAACAGCTTCGTGATATGCAACAGCAGTTGGCCGATAGCTTGCTTATTGAACGTGACAAGCTAATGAACGCTTTTGGCTGGAATACGGATATTGAAAGAACTCAACAATCTCCAACTATGGGATATTCCGTAGCCGCTTCTCAAGATAGTGTGGATGTATTGAATGGGCAACTTAATGCACAAAGGATAGGGGTGGAAGAAATTAAACAGCAAAACATCAATCAATCTCAATCACTTAATCTATTAACTGCCAAAACGGATGCCGTTCTTTCTGTTGATATTGAAACAAGAAATATAGCGGATGAGACACGAGATTTGATAGCTCAATCTTATCTTGAACTTGTACAAATTTCAGAGAATACAGGAAACTCTGCTAAGTATCTGAAAGAGATTAAGGCGGATATTGCAGAAGTAAAAAAGAATACATCAAATTTATAAATTATGAATGAGTTGTTGATAAACGGAAAAGATGCTTATACCACATGGGGTGTGAGAATGGGTCGTGGCTTCCTTGATGCAATCGGAGCTTCTTCCCCTATGAAAGATTTTATTGAAAATAAATCCCGGTTGGAACATGGAAAACAGGTAATTATCGCCAATCCTAAATTGGATGAACGAGAAATAACCTTGTCGTTCACTATTGAAGGAAGTTCTCAAACTGATTATCAAACAAAGAAAAAATCTTTCTTTGAAGAATTGTACAAAGGTGCAGTTGATATTCAAATTCCCGATAATAGCAATGAGATTTATCATCTGATTTATCTTGGGAAAAATATTACCTATGCGCAAAGTGCATATCGTAGTTTTGGCAAAGTTTCGATGAAGTTTTGCGAGCCAAATCCTGCCAATAGAACCTAATTTGTGACCTCCTTTCTGATGTCACGTTTGGAAGCTCTAATTTTTAGGGCTTCTTTTTTTTATACCCGAAATTTGATGTCGTTATGATAGACATCAAAGACATATCTGGAAAAATATTATTATCAGTTCCTATAACTGAATCTTGCGAACATGTGGAAGAACTCATGCAGTCCGACCATATTGTTTTGTCATGGAATTCGGATAAATCAGATATATTACCTATGGGGGCTTATATTGAATATGGCGGTGAAAAGTATTCTCTTCTTGAGCCATATTCTCCCATACAGAAGAGCGAGGAAGAGTTTTCCTACCAGCCTTTGTTTAAGTCTGTGGTTATGTATTGGGCTAAAGTCTCATTTTTCATGTACACTTATTCTTCCGATGATGTAATAATAGGTCGTGAACCGGATTGGACTTTAACGGATAATCCAGCAAACTTTATGTCGTCAATTTGTAAGGCGATTAAAAATGAGACAGGTGAGACTTGGACTTATACGGTTGATGCGTCACTTTCTGCCTCCGCTACATTGTCTTTTCAGTCGGTTGATATCTATTCTTCCCTGAATAGTATAGCTAATGCTTTTGAGACTGAATGGTGGATAGATAAAGCTAACAAGGTAATTCATTTGTCTAAAGCAGAACATGGAATTGCCGTTAGGCTTGAAGTTGGCAAGAACATTACAGTACCGACCGTTACAGTCGGTAAGGAGGGGTATTATACTCGTTTTTACGCCTTTGGATCTACAAGGAATATCGTTCAGGACTATGAAGGGGCTAATGTCAATAATTTGGTAAACAAACGTCTCACTCTTGATCCTGTTAAATATCCTAATGGGTACAAAGATATTCGTCCTGATTTAAAGCAAGGAGAAATATTTCAAAAGATATTAATATTCGACAATGTCTATCCTTCTTCATCTTTAGAAATATCCGATGTGCGTGTGCGTCTTATGTGGACTATCGGGGAAGATGGGGAAAAAGTTCAGGTAGGTACTGATAATGAAGGCAATCCTATATACGACCAATATTCAATATGGTATTTCAAAGTACCGGGATTTGTCTTAAACAACACTATTTACAGCAAGGACAACCCAGAAGGTATGTTGATTTCAGGAAAAGCCTTGTCTGTTCATTTTGAATCCGGCGCTCTTCAAGGAAGGGAATTTGAGCTTATTTATCATGACAAAGCGGAAACGGTATCAAGTGCTGACGGTACAAGTGTTATCCTTACTCCTGGGGATTATGAAATCAAGTTTAAGGAGGAAGGGACGTATATCATACCTGCTATAACGTCACTCATCCCTAATAATGGTGATGAGATTATCTTATTCAACATCCGCATGCCGGAAGAATATACAGGTTCTGCCTATTTGGAGCTTGAATCGGAAATGAATAAGGAGATATCACGTCTATCTTCTGATCTAAACAATTATCAGTTTTCATCTAACCCAATATCATTTAGTGAGAATAACCCTGATTTATCAATAGGCCGGAAAATTACCTATGTAAATGGAGGATATTCTTTCTCTACTCGTGTAATAAAGCTTGTTACCAAGATAGATTTTAAATACATTCAGTCTATTACAGTAGGCAATGAGAAGATTAAGGGAAACACTCAAGAATTGAAAGAAGAGGTTATATCCGCCAATAAGGATATAAACTTGCTTTCTGTTCTTAATGATATGACTACTTCCCTCACGCAGTCGTATAACAGAACCCAACAAATGATGTTGGATGGATTTGCAGCAATAAAGAATATCTGGCAATTCAAAGAAGATGAAAGTGGGGCTAAGTACGCTTATTCAAAATTCCCCGTTGTTACCGCCTACGGAGTAACCATGTACGCAGGCGCAGATGTCCAAGTCCCTTCAATCTACGAAGGTCTCCCAATAGACGGTGTGACAATACAGTGGGTTGACGGAAAGCTTGTCGCAACAGGTGGAAAGGGTACTGCCAATGGTATAGTGGTTAACGGCAATACTTACACTCCTAATGAGGACGGAATAATCACCTTGCCTAATTATCCGACTTCGCTTGAATGGGACAACATATCAGGAAAACCCAGCTGGATAGGTAGTACAAAGCCCTATTACTCATGGGATGAAATTGGAGGTAAACCGTCAGTGTTCCCTACCAATTGGGAGAATGTTTCGGACAAACCCTCATGGATAGGCGCCACCAAACCGACCTATGATTTCAGTGAGATACAGAACAAGCCTACTACTATTGCAGGCTATGGCATCACAGACGCCTACACCAAAAACGACATATCCGGGCTATTAGCCGATTACGTAACCAAATCAGGTGCACAGGACATTACAGGTGTCAAGTCGTTCATAAACGGCTTGAATATCGGTGATATACTTGTGAAGAAGCATTCTGACGGAGTGGTTGAGTTAGACGGTGATTTGATTTTGACAGGTAGCCTTACCATGTTTGCACAAGGCAGTCATACGGCATCAACCATTCTTGATGCGCTTCCGATTGACAATACTACATTATCCAAAGAGGGTGATGTATTAAGTGTAATAGGCGGTGTTGGAGGTGGTTCGGTAGACGGGATTATCCTTAACGGCACAACCTATTCTCCTGATGAAACCACGAAGCTTATTACATTGCCTAATTACCCAACCACATTGCCAGCAAGTGACGTGTATTCTTGGGCCAAGCAGCCGAACAAGCCGAGTTATTCGTTTGATGAGTTGTCCTCTCATCCTACTACGCTGGGGGGATATGGGATTACGGATGCTTATACGAAGCACGAGATAAATACAACAGTATACAGTAAGAGTGAGTGTAACGAATTTTTTGTAAACAAGGCAGGGGATACGATGACGGGAACATTGCTAATGTCAAATGATTCTGATATTTATGGTAGGTCTTCTGCTAATTCAGGTGCAGCTTATATCATAGGTTATAGAGATGCAAGTATTAGTGGTATTGTTATGCACGATATTAGTGCTGCTAACAACACTAAGGCCCTATACATACAGACTAACGGATATGACGCGCCCAGTGACACTGGAGGGTTAGCCATAACAAATGATTGCGTTACAGCATTCGGCGCAGGCGATAATGGCTCTGTATTCAGAGTGCTAAATGAGGATGATGTAAATCTTGGAGCTTTGTTTAACGTCGCAAAAGATGGCACATTAACAAGACTTGGTAATAAGATATGGGATGCCGGCAACGACGGTTCAGGTTCAGGGCTGGATGCGGATTTGTTGGACGGTAAACATCTTGGTAATGTAGGAGATAGAGTAATGCGTCAAATTGGCTTCCCTTCTTACAATGAATTTGGTTCTAATGATACTAATGTTTATTTAAGAAAGGTATTAGGTTGGTGTTATAATAATGTTAATACAGGCGCATCCGATACTCTATTTGTTGGAGTTGGGCATCCTAACGCATTAGGTAATATGCAAATACAGTTGTATTGCGCTGACGGAATAAACAGTGACGGATACCCAAGATACTCATCAGGTGTATTTTTCCCGTTGGATGGTCTCCCTTCTCTTTTCGGTACTAATGATTATAATTATTACCAACATACTTTAGCAACAACTGACGGTAATGTCTACTCCGCTACCAAGCTGCAAACCCCTCGCACAATATTCAGTAAGCCTTTTGACGGCACAAACAATGTAACAGGAGGAGCTAAGTTTCTTAATATCTGCATTGAGACTGATAACAACGGAAATGATAGCGGAAGAGGTAGTGAGATAAATAATTACGTAGGTCCTCTGCAGTTACAGCAAGCTTCTCCTATTGATATACACATGTGTATGGGTGGCGGCAACGTCGGCATAGGCACTACATCGCCAAGTTACAAACTTAGTGTAAATGGAGATACGTATTGTTCTGGTAAAATAACTTCGGGAAATTGGATCAGGTCTGACTTGTACTCAGCAGGTATCGATCACTATGCTGATGATTCATACAGCGCTGCTTATAACGCATGCGCTCCTAATAATGATAACTATTGCTGCTATTCGATTGTTCGATCAGGTACTATTCCTCTTGGAATAGGCTTTAATACAAATAGTGAGATATGGTTAGGGACTGTCAATACGAACAGAAAAGCAGCTGCCCAATGGCTACAAATAAGTGGCAATCGAGTAACATGCAGCGGCGATATTCTCGCCTATGGCGGAATAACGATGTACGGGTCTGACGAAACTAAAAAAAATATCATAGAGCGCTTTATTCTTCCTCTTGATTATGTGGTTAATGCTCCGCTGTGGCGTTACACATGGCGAGATAACCGAAACGACAGAATTAATATCGGAGGGTCTGCCCAATACACGCAGCTTATGATGAATGAGCTTGTAGGAGATAGCGACAAAGGCCTTACAATGGACTATGCCACTACGGCATACGCTTTTTCAGTAAGCATCGCGAAGCATTTCCAAAGATTTTTGATGGAGGATTTCAATAACCACGAAACGAGAATAGAATTTCTTGAAAGAGAGAACAAGAAGCTGAAAGATAGCAATAAAGAAATGATGGACCGTATTATCGAACTGGAAAGGAGGGCATCATAATGGCAATAATACCCGATACCAATATTAACCTGACAAACAACATCGGTGCGGTGCTGAGGGATGCAGGGGGTAGTGTTAATATCAATTATGCACCAAGCTTTTTTACTGCGGATGCAAATATTAGAGAATGGGCGAAGTATAAGCCGTTCAAATACCCGAAAAACTTTAACGTAACCGATAATGAGCGCAGTTCAAGAAACTGGGGGTTGTCTAATGTGCCGTATTGGGACAATGTCAACTACATGGCTGATTATGTCCGTAACGGCTCGCCTCTTGCTGGAAATTGTGGTACTCCTTATTTTGCCTATATACCTCCAATCGGTGGCACTTCGGAACCCCTAAGACTTGAAGATTTCAGGGGATATTATACTGAAGCTGTACAACCATATCTACCTTATAATGACTCTGTAATGATGGCTGACAGCACAACCGCCTTTTCAATAACGGTTCCTGTTAACGTACAACCGTCTCAGCAATACAACCTTACATTAGCCGATCTCCATTATATTAATTCGGGAGGTAGTGTAGTTGGTGATTGGAGAAATAGCTATTTATGTCTCGGACTGCTAAAGATTGGTAGTACAGAGTTTTATATGGCTACTGGTAACGCTTCTGTCGCTGATGACCCAACAATAGGCAATTATCCGGGTAATGCTATATTCGTATTTGACAGGGTTCGCCATGCTGCCGGAAAATATAAATCATTCCTCTTTGTTTCGAGCGTTAAGGATGTAGGTTCAAGTACGGCTCCTACGTCCGGTTTCTTCACGCCGTTAACATTCACATACGGTGAGGTTACATTGAAGAATTACGCGCCACCAGTAGAGTTAAAAGAATTAAGCGCTACTAAGATTAGCACCGGAACAAAGGTAATATCTGTAAACTGCAAGATATACAATAATACCAACAGTAGATTATCGGCCAATATCAAGGTTACTATATATACTCAGTATGAATCTGTTATAAACACATTTACTTACAACGAGTACATTGACGCCGATACCTACCTTAGTTTCGGTAAGTCATATTTTGGTTCTCAAATATCCAATTTTGACGGAGCAAAAAAAGTGAATGTAACTGTCGTAATCAATGGACAAACACTATCTCAAACAGTAGATATACAGAATTATTAATGCAATAGACCATGAAACAATTCAAATCATTATCAGACAAGCGGCTTATCATTGAAGCCGAGGTAAACGGAAAGAAAGGCTTCTTCCTTATTGATACAGGTGCGAGTGTTGGGCTTATTGCCGAGGACAAGGTAAAGAGGTTCGACATCGTGAGAGGACGCAAATATCCCGGCTCCCTTGTTGGCGCTGGCGGTGAAATGGAAGATGTGTATTACTGCAATACGCTTGTGCGGTTTGGCGGGAAAGATATTCCGCAGTTCCTCATTACCGACATATCAGGCGTGAGAAACAGCATAGAGCGTGAGACCGGGATAGAGATACTGGGAATAATCGGCCTTTCCCAAATGAAAATCGCATCGATGCAAGTAGATGCAAATGACAATATGATAACAATAGAATAGTAACCAATAAAAACAAAAGTTATGAGTACATCAACAACCGCCGCAGAAAAAGTGGCTTATGAAAAGTTAGTGAGAGCAACAGTAAGAGTAAATAACTCCGTAGACGAATCTAAGGTCTATGACATTGAAGCGGATGCCGAGATAAACAACGGCATTGTAGGTAATATCAATTCAGGCACAGTGAAGAAAGACGGCTCACAGGTGGCTACTTTCAACAGTTACGGCAACGAGAACCTGAGCATCAACCATAACGTGGGAGACAAGCAGGAGCAGTGCAACATCACCGCGGCCGTCAATACCTTTATTGCCGACACGAAAGCCAAGATAGCTACCGCACAGCCTGTTTCATTGTAATTGTACAACCATTAAAAGAATAATAAAATGAGCGAAAATAAAAAATCAAAAAAGGAAATGACAACGAATACCGTCCTGTCGGTATATAAGCTCCTTAATGATAGCAAACTTACCAAAATGGAAGATAAGGATAAGTTCATTGTGATTAAGGCGGTAAGAAAGCTCAAACCTATTGCGGCCGACTTTGACGATTTTCAGAAAGACGCGCAGGAAAAGCTAAAGGGGGAAAACTTCGAGGAGATGCAGAAGAAAGCCCAGCAATGGCAAAAGGACGGTGATAAAACCACTTTGGCAGAAGATGAGCGTAGGGAAATCAACAAGTTCTTCAACGAATACTACAAGAAGTTGGAAGAGTGCCTGAAAGAAGAAACGGAAAGAAAGCATGAATTGGAGTATGAAAAACTATCAGAAGATGCTTTCGGTAAATTCATCTCCAGCAATGACTTCAAGGTAGATGATATAATCAAAATTCAAGAAGTAATGGTTCAGTAGTCAGGAAGGGGTGTGTCATGAAAAAGGTAAAGGTTGATTTGTTAGTTATTGGTAATCTATTGGTTATCAATAGTTTGCGGGGGGGGTAAAATCCTCTAATTGGAATTGTTATGCAGATGAAAGCCTATATGAAGCGGACAGGGTCGTACATGGAGACTACGAGATTGACGGTGACAGTGATATGTCTATTGCTGTTACTGGTGGTATCACCATTATACGGAAGGAGGTATGATATGGCTATTGTACCTAATACCGATGTCGATTTAAGTTCCGAAGTAGGTGCGGTTCTGCGTGATGCAGGAGGCAGTGTTAATATCAATTATGCGCCAAGTTACTTTACCGCGGATGCAAGAATTAATAAGTTCTCAAAGCGCAAACCTGTTCGATATAGGAAAGATTTTGGAATGTCCGATTCCGATTTCAATGATGCTCGATACGGTATTTATGTGGTAAAAGTAGACACTTACAACATAGGTGGTGATATATCTTGGGGATATAATATACCAAGGGGAGGAGTGGCCGAGCCTTATAGACTGGAGGATTTCAGAGGTTATAACAGCGCTGCTATATCCCCGGTAAGAACTGGATTCCCGACAGAGCTAAGCATAGATGAACCTGATAGATACAATTATGTGACATTGGATATAGATGATGATTTTGATTTACCTGAAGGAAATATTAGGGCAAAAGACGTACATTCCGATGAACTTAGTTGGTATCCGGGAATAATGACCTTGAACAGGACGAGAAATCAATCTGCATACAGGACGTCCGCCACAACCTTACAATACTTTTCGTCAGACACATTAAGCATCCCACTTCTTCCAAGTTGGAAAGAAGGTGATACAATAGATATGTACACTATACTTTCTCCTAACATGTACACAGGCGGAAATGAATCGGCTCCCACTCCGTCAGGAGCTGAATATTACTTAGCTCCTGATTCTAATTCCGGATACGGGAGGGCTGCTCTTAAAAGCACCTACAATCCTACGCTTCAGTATGAGCTGGTTGGTTATCCAAAGGTACTATATACAGAAACTGTGAATTACGATGAGCCTGCTTGGCTTGTATATGATGTTAGTGGTTATATAAAGAACAATGGCAATGTAACCCACAATGTAGAGATAACGGCTTATATTGAAAATTATAGCGAGGGAGACAGTGATTATTTCGGCCCGGTTACAACTGGAGCGCAGCCGGGAGAGACTAAATCATTCGGAATGTCAGGCAGTTTCTATTCACCAAGAATGGAATACACGCAATTCCTATTTGTCAGTTTGACTATTGTTGTCAATGGCAAGGCGGGTGTGTTGTTTAGCCGCTATCAAAACATGGATACAGGCGAATGGGTAGATAATCCTTAGTAATAATAACCCCCGCTCCACTCTCACGAGCCAAACGGGGATGCAGTAGTTAGTTCTGATACTATGAATGATACAAATATATAAATAATTTCAAACAAGAAAAAGAAATGGATTAGATTAACGAAAAAGTATGTGGATAAAAACCCGCCCTGTTCTCGCGAATAAGGCGGGAATGAAAACAGATATTGCTATGGATACTATGAACAGTAAATTTAAACAGTTTGCAATATCTGATACAACATGAGACTCTTGTTCTGTTTCCCAACAGAACAAAGTAATGACAAACACATTACATCTCTTTATTACAGTTTATGACGCTGATACAAAGATAGGAAGAATTTTAAACATAACGATAAAATGAAAGAAAACATTGTTACCCAAAGCATACCGGGTGGATTCGCGGTGATAGCAAGCAGCTTTATTATACAGTCATTGGAGCATATGATACCTTGGCTGATAGTATCATTTTCAGTTATTATCTGCGATTTGGCGTTTGGAGTTAGGAAGAGTTTATTAATGAATGAGGAAGTACGTTTCTCCGGAGCCATACGCCGTACTATGGGTAAAATGGTAACTTACTTTGCCTTTGTATGCATGGTTGTGATGATAAACATTGCTTCCGGGGACAAGTGGAACATTGATATATATTCCTGTCTCTTTGTGTGCTTTATAGAGTTTTGTTCTATTATAAGCAACATATTAAAGCCTAAGGGGTATGATTTCAATATATTAAAAGCTTTGGGCGTATTCTGCAAAAAGGTTTTTAATGTTGATAAGGAAGATGTTAGTGAGATAATAACGAAAGATAAGGAGGAAAAGAAATGAATATTAAAGACTACTTCGACATTCAGGAACTTGTATGCCGGCATGTGTACGAGAAGTTCGGTGATAACGCTTGGCAGTTCTTCGATAACCGCCTGTTGGAAACACTGCTTGTTATCAGGGAGAAACTTGGCAAGCCTATCTATGTGAATAATTGGCAGGTAGGCGGTAATGTGACACAACGAGGGTTAAGATGCAATGTCTGCCAGCTTGTTGCAGAAAAAACAAGGCTTGAGAAAGTGTACGTATCGGCACACATACAAGGTACGGGCATTGATTTCGATGTAAAGGACATGACGGATCTTGAGGTCCGTAACTGGATTAAGGCAAACCAAATACTTCTTCCGTATCCTGTCAGACTGGAGCAGGATGTTACGTGGGTGCATCTTGATATGCGTAATGACGGGACAAAGGGTAAAGTCGTGTATTTCAAAGGATAATTATTAACAATTAAATAAAAGCATTATGGCAGCAACAGATTTATCATTCAGTAAAAACGAGGAAAACAAGTACGTAGCATCTTTCGTATCCGAAGGCCCTGTTACCATACAGGTGAAAAGAGAAGAAGCAGGTTCACTAAATATCTATGCCAACATTGACGGCATGGATGCAATCTACGTAGGCGGCTATGGCCCGTACAACGGTAGTGCCAACTTGATTTTCAACGTAGATGTCCCGGCAGGGGTTAATGTGTCGGTTGAATCGTTTACGGAAGTGTTGGAAGCTAAAAAACAGGGCAATGAATAATATTGAACTAAACAAAGTCGCAATTCAGAGTATCGGCATTGACACCATACGTCTGCCGGGTGTCGGCTCTGCAAGCGCTAAGGCTTCGGGGAGTTTGCTTCACAAGTCCCTTGTTGACGCTTGGTTTATGTCAGGATACAGCAATGATAATCCTCCTGCTTTGATAAAGGGCTACAAAGGGCATGAACTTGTACTGAAGAACTTTGCGTTTACTCCTAATAGCGGATTTGGTGGAAGCGGACAACACAGTGGCGGAACTGGCGGCGAAAAAGCGGCTTCTTCTTATGAAGGCTCTCTTGTATTCGATGGCGTAGATGATTATGCTGTATGTGACAATATGCCGATACAAACGGATTATACAGTGATATGCAGGAGGCAAATTATTAATATAAACAACTCTTCTGCCGTTGCTTCCAAACGTACTTATCCTGATGATATAGGATTTTTTGGCGCTTTTGTTATTGAAAGAGTTTTTGCTAATGGTAGTAAGACTTTATATTCTTTTGGGAAAGATAATGCAGTTGATTCGTTTGATTCAAATCAAATAATATATCAAAGTAAGACCGCCTATAATGATAGAAATATCATAGCAGGAGATGCATCAGATACAAATATTTTGAGTTTAGGAGCGAATGCATATAATCTAAGTTTAGGTAGATGTCAGGAGTTTTCTAATGTTGCTATCTACTACTTCGCCCTCTACGATAAATCTCTCACTCCTGATGAAATAGAGCAAGAGAAGATAAAGTTAAATGAAATTTGGACTAAAAGATTAAACGGATGAAATATGTAATTGTAACAGTAGAATGGTGCTTGCAAAAGGGAATAGTAGTACCTGAGCATGCGCGTAAGAGTGTGAACGGAAGCAAGGTTATTCTTCATTATGACTTCGTGTCCCCTGTGTTGACTGACGAGGATAAACTAACGGTTTACGAACATAACAGTAGAGAACTTGGTAGCATCCTGAATAGCAGGGAGTGGAAAAATGAAGATTCCTCTATTTCGTAATTTATAAACTATTTGCCATGAAAGAACTAAGAAATCTATTGTTTTGGGCGTCTGTTGGATTGCTGGCTATGCTGCTGGCGTTCGTGTTTGCTTCGTGCCGAACGAGGACGGTCTATGTACCTGTTGAAACCAAAGTGCTTGACAGTATAGTCTACCACGATACAACGTTTCAGGAGAAGCTTATACCTTATAAAGACAGCGTGTCTACCCGCGATACTGTGTCATTCCTGCATAACCCGTATGCTTATAGTTATGCGTCTTGGAACAATGGGATATTGAACCACTCATTAGGCATCTATCCCCAATCTACGGTGACGGTCAAGATACCTTACTTCATTGAAAAGATAAGAAGAATTGAAGTGCCAAAGCCTTATCCTGTGGAAAGAAAACTATCATGGTGGGAACGGTTTAAAATCAATTACGGAGGTGCGAGCATGATGCTAAACATTGCATGTGTCGCATTGGCCGTTATTTGGCTTGCCATAAGGATAAAAAATAAATAAGTGTAGAGTTGGCTTTAGCTGACGCTCTTTCGGGGCTTAGAGTAGAAAGAAAGCCCCAACCCGTACTGACTACCAATCCGCAACGGGCAAACATCACGAGGACTGTTTAAGGGCTTTCATTAAGCTATTAACGGTTTTCGTGATGTTTTGTTTTTGTATAACCCTAATATTTTTTTTGAAATGGAGAAATTAAAAAGAATTTACGAGAAAGCGGAAAAGGCAGTCTGTGAGATTGCGGACATTGAATTAGACAAGTTCCTTACCTCGCATGAGGAGAAGTACGTAGACGCCCGGTCCATCCTTGTAGACTGGCTTATAAGGGCCGGATTCACAGAGAAGATGATAGAGAAGTATTCAGGCATGAGCCAGCAGCGTATTAACTCGTTAAAGAACGGCTTTATTCGCAGAAAGCAGAAAATGAGTGTTGATTTGTTCTTACAAGAAACAAACAAGCAACTTACAAACAGCTTACAAATAACTATTTGATTAACAAACGACTTATCCTGTCCTTTGCTGTGCAGTCAATAGTGGCTGTAATTCCAAAAATAGTTATTATGGAAGCAGAAGTAAAACAAATTATCAAGGAAAAGGAGTATGTTCACGATGAAAATCGTAAGGAATATGCTTCAAAAGGCGTTGGTAATGCAGCACTCGCAACAGGTATCATAGGTACTGCATTGGGCGCAGCTGCCATTTGGGGCCGCGGTCGTGGAGGTTTCGGGTTCGGTGGCAATATGCCTGAGAACGTAAACATCAACACAGTAAGTGATGCTATCGCAGGGCGTAACGGTGCGGCTCCTACCGCGTTCGGTGCTTATTCACATTCATGTGAAGCCCAGTTGGCGCTTACTAACGAGATGTGGGGCTTGAAGATGAACACTCTGAATCTGATGTACCAGCATCGTGATACGGATGTCGCTGAAAAGTTCGGTTTGTGGAAGTCACAGGTAGACGGAGACTTCGGGCTGTACAAGTCCATGCGTGACCTCTATGATGTTCAGACAGACAAGTTGAATAACGCGGCATTTAGCTTGTATAAGGGCCAGCGTGACGGATTCGACGAGCTTAACGCCCGTATCAGCGGACTTGAAAAAGAAGTTGCAGTAGGTGCAGCTATCCGTCCTTACCAAGACAAGCTTATCATGTGTGAGATCGACAAGGCATTCACTGCGTCTATCAACCATACAGATAGACTTGACTGTCGCAACATCAAGGGTGTCGTAACTTTGCCGAGCACTCCTACTGTGACCGGGTTTCCCAGTCAGAGATGTGGTTGTTGCCCCGGTAGCAATCCGGCTCCCACAGCCTAACAAGCCAAAGCGCAAGACCAAGCGCAAAAAGTAAACGGTCAGTGGAGGGTATGCCTACGGGCATGCTTTCCACTTTCCAATTATCAACCACTGACTAATGAAATTATGAACAATATATTCTTAAATGACCCTATATTGGGCGGTAGTAGCTTTGATTCCAAGATAGCAGAGTTGCAACAGGCCCAGCAGCAAGTAGAGATGCAGAAAAGGATGTATGAGCAACATATAGCCCAACAGTCTACGCAACAAAATAAAAGCCAGTCTCCAGTATGGGATGAGGTGGATGCTCTATGGGACGGAATGACGGAAAAAGAACGTGAGATTATTGCTTCCACAGAGGAGTTTCAGGAAAGCAGTAATCATATTACCATGATATTGAATGAACAATACATGGCAATGATGCGTCCGGTAGTTGAACAGAGCCAAGCTGGAAAGGATGCGCTTGACAACCACCTTACCCTGTTGAAGCGGTTAAGGAAATCGGCGCAAAAGGAAGCAGATGCCGAACTGGACGATTTCAAGGAATACAAAGAAAAGTATTCAGACATGCCTTATGCTGAATATAAGAAAATGAAAAGTGAACAATCTAAGAAAGGGACGAAGAAATGAAAGCAACTGACATAAATAAATTCAAGGGAGATTTTAAAACCGCCATTCAAGAATGGGTTGAATATAGGATAGACGAGCTTTTCCCTAATAAGCCGCAAACAAAGGTGTTGCTGAAACGGGGGTTGAATAATTATCTTTCAAAGGCTGACGGAAAGCTAAACGGCATGATAGACAACTCCCTGCTGTTCATTACGGACGAGAACGGAACAATAGATACGGATGTTGCTATTGATATGTTCGTTGATATGTTCAAGGAAATGGATATTCAAGAATACAAAATAGGCATGATACCGATAACCGTAGGAAAAGGCGAGATTGTGGCTGAACTTCCTCATAACCCGTTGCTTGATATGGTGGTGGGAAACCTCGGAAAGGTGAAGATCACTTCCGCTGATTTTCTTGAATTAAAGGAATTGTTTACAACATAGTTTGTTTATGCGTAACATGATAGACATATTAATAGACCAAGCAGACGGCATGATGTACTATGACTTCTGCCGCCTGTTCAGGGTTCTTCAATGGAACGTTTAGAGCGCTTCGAGCGTTTTGTTGATTGGATTGTGCCGCTTGCTGTGTTGGTAAGGGTGGTTTCTTTATGTTTAAATACATAATCAATAAGGGCAAAGTTTGCTTCATTTATAATAGAATAGTCTTTTTGTATATACAGCTCGGTGACTCTAAGTCTTGAGTCCACATGACATAACATCTCATTTACTACATATATCGGTATTCCTGCCTTATTAATGGCTATTGTGGCCATAGAGTGACGGGCTGCGTAAAATTGTAAATTATCTATCCCAAGTTCTGTTCCTATTTCCTTTAACCCTATATTGATAGCTCTGTTGAGGTCTGCCATAGATGAAAATCGTTCATAGAAATTGAATACACGTTCTTCCCCTTTGTGCTTTTCGATTAATTCTCTGATTATAGGATGAACCTTTACTACCATTTTGGCGTTATCGCTTCTTCGGTCTTTTGTTTTTGTGCGGAAGTAAGTGATATATTCTCCGTCAAAATTAGTTGCATTGTATAGGTCAGCGGAGTTCATTCCCATAAGGCAGAAAGAAAGAATAAAGCAGTCCTTTGCTAAATCGTGTCTGCTTGAATATCCTCTAATATACTTATTGTCGTATGGAAGATTTAATATATTCTTTATGGTTTCTTCTGGTAATGCCCTTTTCTCTGCTACATTCTGTTGTTTCGGTTTGTATTTTGAAAGGCTCTGCTTAATCCTGATAATTTCATTGTCTTCGTCATTGTAGTACTCTCTTGCCTCTTCAAATAGTCTTACTATTGATGTAGGGTATAATGATTGTGCCCTTTTCTTATGCGAAAGGTATTCCTCAAATTCCTTTAATTTTTGAACTGTAATTTCACTACAAAGGATATTATCACGATCAAAAAAATTGCAAAATGAGTTCAATGCCGTTGTATAGTTCTTAATACCTTTTATTTCTTTATGACGTTCGCACCATTTTCTGCTAAATGCTACAAAGTCTATTCCTTCTTTATTCTCTTTGGTTTTTATGTATTCTACTATTTCGTCTATATCCATAGTATTCACTTCAAGATCGAGAGAATTTATTTTATTCCTGTATATTTTTATAAGCTCTTCGCACTTGTCAAGTATCTGCTGGTTCTTTATTTTGAAAGAGGCCGTAAGATCTTTCTTTGTTACATACATTGTTGTAGATACGTATCTAACTTTTCTCTCATGGGTAAGTCTTATCAATACGTTCCAAGTCTTATCGGAACGCATTTTCTCTTTTTTTATCAATGCTTTAAAAGTTGCCATAATATATGGGTAAACAATGGGGAAACAATTTTGGTTTACTGATAAAGTTTAAAGTTTAGTAGTAAGATTGCTTTTTGTGACATCTTTTTATGAATAATATTGTAAATCCTTTATATACAACAAAAAAAAAGAGGAATATTCGTTTTGAATTTCCTCTTTTTGGGGGGGTGACTGAAGGGACTCGAACCCTCGACATTCAGAACCACAATCTGACGCTCTA
>OGPB01000019.1_pt1 | contig 115402 bp, 110 predicted proteins | sample 1552821 | NCBI WGS metagenome assembly OGPB01 (sample SAMEA2580192, study PRJEB22360) | human gut metagenome | biome: human gut; feature: human-associated habitat; material: faeces | place: Denmark | collected 2008/2010 | reverse complement strand
CTGGATGAAAAGGTAACGGAACTGGATCAGAAGTTTACGGTACTGGATGAAAAGGTAACGGAACTGGATCAGAAGTTTACGGTACTGGATGAAAAGGTAACGGTATTGGATCAGAAGTTTACGGTATTGGATGAAAAGGTAACGGTATTGGATCAGAAGTTTACGGTATTGGATCAAAAGTTTACGGTACTGGATGAAAAGTTTACCGGTTTGGAACTGGTAATTGAAAATGAAACAAATGTAAATATCAGACGGATTGCAGAAGGGCATTGTGATTTAGTGCGTAATTTGAGGGAAGCACGCAAAGTAGATGATGAAAAAGAATTGCTTGCCATTCGTGTGACGGTGTTAGAATCTGATATGAGTAAAGTAAAACATCAGCTTGCAATTACATAATCTTGCGGATCGCGGTGCCTTGGCACCGCGACTTTTTAGGATGGGGAAAATATGATTACATTGAATGATTACTTATATTCGGGGGATACAGTTCTTCGCATTTTAAAAAAATACATAGCGGATTTACGTATTTCGGCGGTACAGAAACATAATGAAGTGGATTTAGTACATTGTAACTTTTTGATACAGATTATGGAACTTTTGGAACACAATGATTTCCTGACTTCGCAATCGCAGAAGATTCGTGAGTTTTATAAATATATGGCACAGGAATATCCATATTTATCTTTTACTTTCAAGGGACGAATTAAGTCGTTGATTCGCGCAGAGGGAAAGTTTAATGGATATATTGTGGAATACATATACGATTATTATGAAAAGAATGGATCATATCCGTCTGTGTCAGAAATCAAGGAGCGTTTGAACTGTTTTCGCGATTTGATCGCGTACCGTATTGTGATTTCCATGCCACGGTGTCATATGAAACAAAAACAGGATCGCAAGAAGGAAGAGATCAGGTATTTATATCGGATTGCCAATGTATTGCCACAATTTTTGGAAGAACGTGGATTTACGGCAGAGCCGACAGGTGGGGTTAAAAGAAGTAATTCTTTACTATTGGATGATGCTGTGCGCCCATATTACAGGGATTATATTGATGGGGAAAGTACAAATTCATATCGTTCGCTTCATATAACGTTTTTTGACAACAGTGCCCGGTGTTATATGGAAATGCAGCTTAGAACAAAAGAGATGGATGATATTGCAGAAATTGGAGTAGCGAATCATTTATTTTATGAAAAGAAACAGGAAACTTCCAGAGGACGGAGAGATGCGATTTTACAAGGCGGCTGTATTTATTTTGACGAGGCTTATGAGCGTTGTAGATTGTTACAGGATCTTGATCTGTCAGGGGTAGATGTAAATATGTTTACGGCAGTGAATAATAGCCTTATGAATGATGGATGTGGTCTTTTTCGGGGGCGGCTGATTTTGCCGTATGAGCATTTATCAAAATTCCAGAATGATATGATTGATTAAAGGAGCTGTAAAATAAGTCCCTAATATAAGAAACGCCAATTCCGGCAAATGTCGGTTTTGGCGTTTCTTTGTATTAACTTTTCTATGGCAATCCTTCCGCAGGCTTGTTTTATTTTATATATGGAACCGTTTAATGTCAGGTCAATGCTGAAATCAATCAGACCGGATTTAATACATTTTTCCGGTTCTTTTCTTTTTTTGATGTTTTCATTTTGGGAACCTTTTCCTTTTTGGAAAATAAGGTATGTTTTTTCTGCAATTTTCCACGGATTTCTGCACTTAACTGGCGGTAGCGTTCCTCCGTCATATCGTTTTGTTCCCGGATGAGATAGTTCATTTCTTTCAGGACGGTTTCACGGATTTCTTTGCTGATATCGAGTGTGAGAGCTTCGTTATTCTGTGCGATTGCGTGCCCTACAATGTCACTCATCAACTCCCGAAATTGTGCCATGCGTTCTTCCGCGGAAAGGGTATTTACAGGTAAGTCGGTTTTATCTGTATTCTGTCGATCCGGTTTGGCGACAACCGTGTGATGATGTTCCCGGTTACATGCGGGCAATGGACCAGGTGCTGCAGAATCCGGCACGGAAACACCGGCATCTTCGGGGTTTTTATTGTGTAATATCATGCGGATTGCCTTCAGCTGGTATCCTTTTTCTTTGAGTTCTTTGATCTTTTGGAATTCCTGTATGTTCTCTCGTGTATAGTATCGATGTCCCATCTCATTTCGTGGGATGGTCAGGTCGAGTTCTTCTTCCCAGTAACGTAACACATGGGTTTCCACACCGGCCAGTGCAGCGGCATCGGAAATCATGTAACGTACTTTTTCCACGATAGCATGTCCTCCTTTTTTCGTTATAGTTATTATAACTTTTCGAAAAGGTGAGTTCAAACATTTTCCATCGTATTTTTCTGACATTTCTCGCAGTCTATAAAAATAAACCTTGACATTTCTGGTTTATAAGAATAAACTGAAAACAGGTTGATAGCTATAAACCTGTGAAGGAGAAAAAGATGGAATATGTAAAATTATGTGACAGTGATTACCGGTTTATGTGTGTCGTATGGGAGCATGCCCCCGTCAACTCCGGGGAACTTGTAAAGTTATGTCAGGAACAGCTTGGATGGAAAAAATCTACGACTTATACGGTTGTACGGAAAATGTGTGAAAAAGGATACATTGCCAATGAGGATGCAACGGTTTCTGTTTTAATTCCAAAGGAACAGGTGCAGGCAGAGGAATCCCGTTATTTTGTGGACCGTACATTTGACGGGTCATTGCCGGGCTTTATCACCGCATTTCTTGGGGGTAAGAAAATTTCCAAAAAGGAAGCGAAAATGCTCAAAAAAATGATTGATGAGCATAAGGAGGGGTGACAGATGATGGAGAGGGCAGGTGGCATTTTTTTGTCGTTTCTGCAACGGAATGGAATTGTGGCAGTTGTAATTCTTGCAGTACTTGCAGTGCGCATGTTTTTACGGAAATGTCCAAAGAAATATTCCTATGGATTATGGGGGATAGTTGGAATTCGTATGATATTTGATCTGCCCATTGCTTCCAGATTCAGTCTGTTTAATCTGGTGCGACTGGTAAAAAGAAAATCACAGCTGACAAAAATTGTGTACCGTACCGGATTGTCGGGGATGCATGCACAGCCGGTCACAAAGCAGGTGACACAGGCGGCTGCCGGATCACACGTTACAGATCAGGCGACACATACAGCAGCTGGTCTGACAGCTGCGCTTACAACTTCACAGAAGATATGTGCGCTGTTGTTTTTGGTATGGCTGACCGGGATGCTGTTATTTTTGGCATATGGGATCTATTCCTATATAAAATGCCGGAAGATGGTACAGACGGCAGTTCTTTTAACATCTGCCAAGCAGACGGAGGGAAGTATTCGTCGGAAAGTAACAATATGGGAATGTGATCGTATTCCGTCTCCGTTTGTTCTGGGAATTTTCCGCCCGCAGATTTATATCCCGTTTCGGATGGAGAAAAAGGAACAGCAGTATATACTTGCACATGAAAGCTGGCATATCCGCAGATACGATCCACTGTGGAAGATGGTGGCATTTGTGCTTCTTGCCGTATACTGGTGGAATCCATTTGCCTGGATCGCTTTTTTCTATATGACAAGAGACATGGAGATGAGCTGTGATGAGGCGGTACTTGCCCAGTTTGGAAATGAAATTAAGCAGGGGTATAGTGCATCCCTTCTGTCCTTTGCGATGGAAAGACACCCGTATTCATTTGCACCGGTTGCTTTTGGAGAGGGGGATGCAGGAAGGAGGATTAAGAACGTGTTGAATTTTAAGAAACCACATACCTGGGTGGCTGCAATTGCAACAATTTTGGTTGTCATAGTGGCAGTAAGCTGCCTGACAAACCAGAAGCCGTCCGGCATAAAGACTGTGAATCCGACAGAGACAGTGGAAAGTACACAAAAACCGGTACAGGAAAATACGGTGGATGCAAAAACGGAACAGAGTATCCGGGAATGGGCACAGGCATTTTGTGACAGGGACGCAGCAAAAATTATGAAAATGACATCGGAAGAGGCACAGGCAGATTTAGAGAAAGCACAGCTTTTGTGGGTGGACGGGGATGCTCCGTCATTTGGGTGGTCAAGTCCATGGCCGTGGGGATCGTTTGGAGATTCCTTTGGCGGAACCGGAAAAGAGATGAATGGTTACTGGCTGCATGAGATCAACCCGGAGGAACAGATGGCAGAGATTCTTTATTATGCAGAGACATCAGATCCGCATGTGAGTGTATGGATTGAAAATATTCATTATACACAGAAGAACGGAACGTTTCAGATCACAAAGGAAGAGATTAATCAGTTTGCGGATAGTCTGGATGCGAAAACGGATGGCATTTCATCGGTGGACGAATTTGATACAGCTTATGCACAGGGAATCAATGATTCGCAGATGGATTATCGTGTGAATGGCATGGGTAAAATGCTGAATAAAAATATGACAGCAGCCGGTGTATTGACTGAGCCGACAGAGGCAGCACGGCAACTGTTGAATCTGTCTTCAGACGAAAAACTTGTTTCCGTGGAAAAGGATTCTGAGTCGGAAGATCAAACAAAAGTTGGTTTACAGATTACATTTTTAAAGAGTGGTGAGAAGCGCTATATATGCATGATCCAGCCATGGGGAAAGAATGGAATCTGGATTCCGGCAGAGGGAAATGAAACAAAATAAAAATTATTTGACAAATGGCACCGGGCTTTTTATAATGAAAACCAGTTATAATGAAAAGCGAAGATGGGAACAAGTACCAATGTGTGGAACGAACAGAAAGCAGCCGGTAGATGAGAGGCACACGGAAAGCACAGATGGATTTATGGAAAAACCATAAGCCGGGCGATAAGGAATCCCCCCAGCAAGCTGGGTCCCCCTGCCGAGGATTTATGGAAAAACCATAAGCCGGGCGATAAGGAATCCCCCCAGCAGGCTGGGTCCCCCCTGCCACGGCTTATGGAACAAACATAAACCGGGCGATAAGGAATCCCCCCAGCAAGCTGGGTCCCCCCTTACCGCAGGGAATACATCCCTGAGCTTTACACCGAACGCGCAGGCAAGTAGGCTGTAACGGAGTAGTGCCCGTTAGACGCACTGGAGTGTAGCTGCACTCGCGGAGGCAGGCTGTGTGAACAGCATGCGAATTAAGGTGGTAACACGAGAGATCCCCCTCGTCCTTATAATTAGGACGAGGGGATTTTTATTTGGATTTTTATAGATATGGAGCAAAGGGACATAAAGCCCCAGAAAAATCAAAAAAGTTAAATTACAGGAGGAAACCCAATGACACTTTACGACGAACTGGTTGCCCGCGGTCTGATCGCACAGGTAACCGACGAGGAAGAAATCAAGGAACTCATCAACAATGGAAAAGCAGTATTTTATATCGGTTTTGACCCGACAGCTGACAGTCTGCATGTGGGACATTTTATGGCACTGTGTCTGATGAAACGTCTGCAGATGGCAGGAAACAAGCCAATCGCGCTGATCGGCGGTGGTACAGCCATGATCGGTGATCCATCCGGACGTACCGATATGCGTCAGATGATGACACCGGAGACCATTCAGCACAACGTAGACTGTTTTAAAAAGCAGATGAGCCGTTTCATCGATTTCGGAGAAGGCAAGGCAATGCTGGTAAACAATGCCGACTGGCTGATGGATTTAAACTACATTGATGTACTGCGTGATGTTGGTGCACATTTTTCCGTAAACCGCATGCTGACAGCAGAATGTTACAAGCAGCGTATGGAAAAAGGATTAAGCTTTCTGGAGTTTAATTACATGATTATGCAGAGTTACGATTTCTACACACTGTACCAGAAATATGGATGTAACATGGAATTCGGTGGAGATGACCAGTGGAGCAACATGCTCGGTGGTACGGAACTGATCCGCCGGAAGCTTGGAAAAGATGCGTATGCCATGACGATCAATCTGCTTTTAAACTCTGAGGGAAAGAAGATGGGAAAAACACAGTCCGGTGCCGTATGGCTTGATCCGAACAAGACTTCTCCGTTTGACTTCTTCCAGTACTGGAGAAATGTGGCAGATTCCGATGTGTTAAAGTGCATCCGCATGCTGACCTTCCTGCCATTGGAGCAGATCGATGAGATGGACAAATGGGAAGGTGCCAAGCTGAATGAAGCAAAAGAGATTCTCGCTTATGAGCTGACCAAACTGGTACACGGTGAGGAAGAGGCAAAGAAAGCCAAAGAGGCATCCCATGCACTGTTTGCAGGCGGCGGGGTTTCTGCACATATGCCGACGGTTGAAGTGACTGCAGATGATCTGTACAATGACAAGCTCGATATCATGGCAGTTCTTGTAAAGGCTTCTCTGTGTGAGAGTCGTTCCGATGCACGTCGTGCCGTACAGCAGGGTGGAGTCTCTGTGGACGGTGAGAAAGTTACAGACATCAGTACCAGTTACATGCTCGACGAGTTTGCCGGAGAAGGAAAGGTCGTAAAGCGTGGTAAGAAGAAGTTTGCAAAAGTCATCAGTAAATAAGAAGTTCGTATTGACTAACTCAAAGGCCGTTTGTTATAGTTTACCTAATTCATAGACAAAAGTATGTGAGGGAGTAGTTCGCACATTGTGTGACTTGTCAACATACCGGTCATTTGGACCTGGCAAGCCTTAAAGAATGAGACTCATGTGCACCGGAAAAACGTGGTTGCAGTCGCGCTTTTCGTTGGTGTACATTGGGTCTCTTTTTGATATATAAGGACAGAAGCGCAAGGTATGAATCCCCTCACAAAAGGAGAACATAAGAATGGTAATCGAGTTATTTTTGATTGGTGTCGGACTCTCGATGGATGCATTTGCGGTATCCGTCTGCAAGGGTCTTGGCATGGAAAAAATCAACAAAAAACACGCATTTCTGATTGGATTGTATTTCGGAGGATTTCAGGCACTGATGCCGTTTCTCGGCTGGGCACTGGGAATCCGTTTTCAGAAATACATTACTTCGGTCGATCACTGGATCGCCTTTTTCCTGTTGCTGTTTATCGGTGGCAAGATGGTGATTGAAGCGGTTCGTGACAAAGACGTGCAGGAAATTGGAGCAAAAGATCTGCCGCTGGATCACAAAGAAATGCTGCTTCTTGCAGTTGCAACCAGTATCGATGCACTTGCAGTCGGTATTACATTTGCCTTTTTAAATGTATCCATCATGGAAGCCTGTCTGATTATCGGATGCACGACATTTGTATTATCGGTCATCGGAGTGGTTGTCGGTAATTTTTTCGGCACCCGCTACAAAAGAAAAGCAGAGATTGCAGGTGGGGTAATCCTCATACTTATTGGCTTGAAAATACTATTGGAGCACTTGGGCATTATTGCCTTTTAACACATTATTTTACAGAAAGAGGGAAAAGATATGACAGAATTTATTTCAACATGTTCCATGCCGCTGGCAATTGTTTTTTTGATCGCAGGATTTTTCTTACTGGTCAAAGGGGCAGATGTTTTTGTGGAGGGAAGTTCCAGTATTGCAAAACGGTTTCATGTTCCGGCTATCATTATTGGACTGACCATTGTTGCCATGGGAACTTCACTTCCGGAGACTGCGGTTTCCGTTGTTGCAGCAATCCAGCATAAGAATACGCTGGCAATCAGTAATGTGGTCGGGTCTAATATTTTTAATATGATGGTGGTCATCGGTTTTTGTGCCATAATGACTCCGGTTGCCGTACAGAAAGCTACATTGAAACGTGATTTCCCATATTCCGTGTTTGCAGCGTTGCTGCTTATGATACTCGGTGGTGTGGGAATGAAACTGGGACGTTTTGACAGTGCTGTATTTCTGGTGTTTTTTGCCATATTTATCGGAACCATGATTCGTATGGCATTGAAAGCAGGAAAAGAAGGCGGGCAACTGCAAAGTGAAGAGATTGAAGCGGCAGAGGCACAGAAAGTAATGTCGATGCCAAAAAGCCTGTTGTTCCTTGTGGTTGGTGTAGCTGGTATTGTGATTGGCGGGGATGTCGTTGTAGACAGTGCCAGCAATATTGCATTAAAAATTGGAATGAGCCAGACGCTGGTAGGACTGACCATTGTTTCAATTGGAACCTCGCTTCCGGAACTTGTGACATCTGTTGTTGCAGCTCGCAAAAATGAAGTCGATATGGCACTTGGAAATGCGATCGGCTCCAATATTTTTAATATTCTGTTTGTACTTGGTCTGGCGGGAGTTATCAGTCCGATGCCGTTTTTGATGGAAAACATCATAGATATTATTATTTTGATTGTTTTCAGTCTGTTGATCTGGATTTTTGCATGGACAAAAGAAAAAATCAGCAGAAAAGAAGGTATTGTGATGCTGGTTTTATATGTGGTTTATGTGATTTATATCTGTATGAGATAGAAACTTCTGTGACAGGATGAATTTTGGAAAATAGTTTTTACAGGGGACAGGATATCAGGACTTTAATTTGCAGAAGGTTTTTTGACGGGAACATCAAGCACGCGTTTTACAGCACTTTGTAGTTCCGGATGCCGGCGATACATTTCGATGACATGCCGTTCATCTGCAGTGATCGGGAAGGATTTGTCTGCAGGAATGTGCAGGAGATTTCCGGTGAATGCGTCACTCTGATACAGTTCACAGAGCAGCAGCAATGTTTCCGTGCGGGGATAGGCCTGATCGCTTTCCCATCCGTACACGGTTTTTTCGGCGACTGCGATATTGTACAGGTCATTCAGCTGTACAACTACGTCATGGATCGTCCAGCCACGATTTTTTCGCATCGTTTTTAAGGCTGCCCCGATTTGTATATTTTTCATGTTGGTGCTCCTTCTCATTTATCTTTGGCAGTTTTGTATTGGAAAAAACTGGATAAAAGCATATTAGTCTACGGAAAAACAGGTCAGCAAGAAATTCTTGGCATATAAGAAAATATTCTTGAATAAACAGAAAAACGGACGAATAGGGGATACTTTACAAATGGCGTAGAATTCGGTAAAATGGGGAGAGCGAATGTGAGATAAGGAGGCCAAGGACATGGCAGAAAATAAAGGGAAGTTTTATATGACAACCGCGATTGCCTATACTTCAGGTAAGCCGCATATCGGAAACACGTACGAGATTATTCTTGCGGATGCAATTGCGCGTTATAAGAGAGCCGAAGGCTATGATGTCTATTTTCAGACCGGAACTGATGAACATGGACAAAAGATTCAGGAAAAAGCAGAGGCAGCAGATATTTCACCGAAAGAATTTGTAGATCAGGTTTCCGGTGAGGTAAAGCGGATCTGGGATCTTGTGAATTCTTCTTATGATAACTTTGTCCGTACCACGGATGAGGATCATGAGAAATGTGTAAAGAAGATTTTTAAAAAGCTTTATGATCAGGGTGATATTTATAAGGGATCTTATGAGGGAATGTATTGTACACCTTGTGAGTCTTTCTGGACAGAATCCCAGCTTGTAGACGGCAAATGTCCGGACTGTGGACGGGAAGTGCAGCCTGCCAAAGAAGAAGCTTATTTCTTTAAGATGAGTAAATATGCAGACCGGCTCATTGATTATATCAATACCCATCCGGACTTCATTCAGCCGGTTTCCCGTAAGAATGAGATGATGAATAACTTTCTGCTTCCGGGACTGCAGGATCTGTGCGTATCACGTACCAGTTTCAGCTGGGGAATTCCGGTAGATTTTGATCCGAAACATGTCGTATATGTCTGGCTGGATGCACTGACAAACTATATCACAAAGATTGGATATGATCCGGATGGTTCCACAGATCAGTTTAAGAAGCTGTGGCCGGCTGATCTGCATCTGATCGGAAAAGATATTGTCCGTTTCCATACCATTTACTGGCCAATCTTTCTGATGGCACTGGATCTGCCACTGCCAAAGCAGGTATTTGGACACCCGTGGCTGCTTCAGGGCGGGGATAAGATGAGCAAGTCCAAGGGAAATGTAATCTATGCGGATGACATGGTAGATCTGTTTGGCGTAGATGCTACCCGCTATTTTGTATTGCATGAGATGCCGTTTGAGAATGATGGCGTGATTACCTGGGATCTGGTCATTGAGCGTTTCAACTCTGACCTGGCAAATATTCTTGGAAATCTGGTAAACCGTACCGTTTCCATGAGCAATAAATATTTTGGCGGTGTGGTCACATCCACAGGAGTCACCGGTGAAGTGGATGCAGATCTGAAAGCTGTTGTGACAGCAACCCGTGACCGTATTGCCGGGAAGATGGCAAAACTTCGTGTGGCAGATGCAATTTCCGAAGTATTTGCACTGTTCCGCCGTTGCAATAAATATATTGATGAGACAACCCCGTGGGTACTGGCAAAAGACGAGGCACAGAAAGACCGTCTGGCAGAGGTTCTTTACAATCTGACCGAGTCCATCACGATCGGCGCAAGTCTTCTGCACCCGTTCCTTCCGGAAACTGCAGAAAAAATTGTGGCACAGTTATCGACATCATTGCGTGATTTTGATGAGCTCAATCAGTTTGGTCTGTATCCGGATGGAACAAAAGTAACCGATGCTCCGGAGATCCTTTTTGCAAGAATTGACGCAAAAGAGATCCAGCCAAAAGTGGATGCCATTCAGGCAAAGCAGAAGGAAGAGTACGAAAAAGAGCAGAAAGCATTAAATGGCGGAGAGACAGCAGATGAAGCAGTGATTGATATGGATCCGAAGGAAGAGATCACATTTGATGATTTTACGAAGATGCAGTTCCAGGTGGGAGAGATTCTCTCCTGTGAGGCAGTTGCAAAGTCAAAGAAGCTGCTTTGCTCTCAGGTAAAAATCGGAAACACCGTAAAGCAGATTGTATCCGGTATCCGTAAAGATTACACACCGGAAGAGATGGTCGGCAAGAAGGTTATGGTTCTTGTGAACTTAAAGCCGGCAAAACTTGCCGGAGTATTGTCCGAGGGCATGTTGCTGTGTGCAGAGGACGAAAACGGCACACTTTCTCTGATGACACCGGAGAAATCAATGCCAAGCGGTGCAGAGATCTGTTAAACAAGGTCGGAGGCATAAAAATAGGAGGCATAAATTATGGAAATCCTTGATGTTGTAGATGAAACCGGAGCACCAACCGGTGAAACCGTAGAACGCGCGGAGGCCCACCGGGAAGGGGTACGGCACCGCACATCCCATGTCTGGATTGCCCGCAACAGGAACGGACGGATTCAGCTTTTGCTGCAGAAGAGATGTATGCAGAAAGATTCATTTCCGGGATGCTATGATATTTCCAGTGCCGGACATATACCGGCAGGGGATGATTACATTCCTTCAGCAATTCGGGAGTTGAAAGAAGAATTAAATGTGACAGTGCAGGAGTCGGATCTGATTTATTGCGGACAGGTGCATAAGGATGTTGACAGCGAATTTCACAGACAGCCATTTCATGATCACCAGATTTCAAATGTCTATCTGCTCTGGCTGGATCGGGAAGCAGAGGAATTTGAACTGCAGACCGAAGAAATAGAGAGTGTGCGCTGGATGGATTATGCCCAGGTGCGGGGCATGGTGGCTTCGGATACACTTCCAAACTGTATCATCATGGAGGAACTTGATCTGATAGAAAGGCACTTCTTATGATTTTTGAGACACATGCACATTACGATGATGCAAAATTTGATACGGACCGGGAGATGCTGCTTGCGGAATTACCGCAGCGCGGCATTTCGCCGGTTATTAATGTAGGGTCTTCCATTGCGACGACAAAGACAACACTTTCGCTGGCGCAGGAATACCCTTTTCTTTATGCTGCGGTGGGCGTACATCCCAGTGACGTGGATGATTTAAATGAGGACACGTATGCATGGCTCAGACAGCAGACAACGCTGCAAAAGACAGTTGCGGTGGGAGAGATCGGACTGGATTATTACTGGGATAAGGAACCGGAGATACAGGCGAAGCAGAGGTATTGGTTTGTACGGCAGCTTGCACTGGCTCAACAGGCAGATCTTCCGGTGATCATTCATTCCAGAGATGCAGCAGAAGATACCATGCAGATCATGGAAAAGGCATATGAGGATGGCATAAAGGGTGTGATCCACTGTTATTCCTATTCGCCGGAGATGGCACAGGAATATGTAAAGATGGGATATTTCATCGGTGTAGGCGGTGTTGTGACTTTTAAAAATGCCAAAAAGCTGGTAAAGACCGTGGAAACGATTCCTCTTTCGAGCATAGTGCTCGAAACCGACTGCCCGTATATGGCGCCGGAACCACACCGGGGAACGCGCAATGATTCACGGAATATTCCGTATGTGATTGCAAAAATTGCGGAGATCAAAGGCGTTTCTGTGGAGGAAGTCGAGCAGACCACACGGGAAAATGCATTTGCACTGTTTACGAAAGTACCACGATAAAGGAGAGATATTATGGAAGAGTATGAAGTAATCCGTATTCCGGTTTCGGATGGGACGGAAAAAGAGTTTGCCATCATGGATACCTTTACCGTTGAAGAGAAGCACTATATGGCAGTGTCTCTCATAGCGGAGGATGAGATTCAGGAAGGTGTGTATCTGTATCGATACCGTGATGCGGAAGACGGAGATATCGTTGTGGAACAGATTACGGAACCGGCAGAGTATAAGCGTGTATCCAGGGCATATGAAGCGCGGTAAGGCTGTAAAAGAAGGATGAGAAAGATGAAAAAGTGGAGAAAAAGCGTATGGTGGCGGTGCTTTTGACGCTGCTTGTGCTGTTACAGTTTCCGGCAGACTTTGGAAGTGTGGCACATGCTGCGCAGAAAAACGAAATCAGGGGAACGATTTCGGTAGCATCCAATATCTCCCAGCAGGATATGCAGCAGTACCTGGATGGGTTTAACAAGAAACATCCTGGTATTGAGGTGAAGTACCAGTCGTATTCGGATTATGACAATGAGGTGTCAAAACAGATTCAGGGTGGGGATTATCCGGATGTTTTATTTGTTCCGGGATCGGTGCCGGGAGCATTTACGACAGGAAAGAACTGCCGCTTCTGTTTGCAATCATGGATATTGATAACTTTAAGTCTGTCAATGATACGCTTGGACACGCCGGAGGAGATGAGGCGTTAAAACTTTTAGCGGATACGATGCGTCTGGTGTTTGGAACACATGTCCTTATGGCGCGGTTTGGCGGAGATGAGTTTGTACTCTGTATACAAAACCGTGATCAGGAGGGTGTTCAGGCACAGCTGGATAAACTGGTCAGAAGCATGTGTCAGACATTTACATATGGCGGGTGTTCAGTGCCGCTGTCCATCAGTCTGGGTGCTGTGTATATGACGGAGAAAGTTCCTTATGAAAAACTGTTTAAGGAAGCAGACAGTGTATTATATGAGGTAAAAACCCGTGGAAAAAACAGTTTTGAGATTCGGAAAATTTGAAAAATGATATAAAATGAAATCCCGGAGCATGGGAAATGGCTCCGGGATTTTTTCGAAAATGATTAATTTTTATTTGGAATAAATGGGCTGATCGCTCCGGCGAGCTGTGCAACCGGCATGCTCTGCAGCCATACACGTCCCGGTCCGGTGATAACGGTATTAAAGATCCCTTCCCCGCCAAAGAGCATATTTTTTACACCCGGTACAGTCTGGATATTGATGGAACATCCGGCTGTCATTGCTGCGAGGTATCCGGTATCGACGACAATCTGTTGTCCCGGTGCAAGTTCATATTCTTTGATGTGTCCGTCAAATTCGAGAAAGACGGTGCCGTTTCCGGACAGACGCTGCATGATAAATCCTTCTCCACCGAAGAGACCGCCGGCAATGCGTTTTTGGAAAAAAACAGACATTTCCACACCAGCGGTCGATGCGAGAAATGCACTTTTCTGGGCGACAATCTCCTGCCCTGGTGCAATTTCAAATGCACGGATATCTCCGGGGAAGCTGGATGCAAATGCGATCAGTCCGGTGCCGCCCTGTGCGGTGTAGCGGTTGATAAACATGCTTTCACCGGAAAAAGCACGACCGAACATTTTTCCGATTCCGCCGCCTGTTGTGGTTTCCATTTTCATATTTGGGGACATCCACGACATTGCGCCCTTCTCCGTGAGCATGGTTTCGCCACCCTCTAAGTTGCAGATTACGACAGGCAATGGTGCCCCTTCAATTGTATAGTTCATAACTACCTCCCTGATATATTGTTTTTCGTTACAATATCATCTTAACGGAACATGGGGATCTTTTCAAGAAAATGTTTTTTGAAATGGAGCGAATGGAGCGTAAATCATGACAGTGTATTTCGGTGACCGTTTAATGAAAGGAAATTGTAATTACCCGGTCAATCAGTTATACTATATGTAAATATGACAAAATGATCTGTTTGTTGGAGGTTCATATGGTAAATACTTTGAAATTACCGGTAGGAATTGACAGTTTTGAAAAAATACGCAGGAACGGATTTTATTATATTGACAAGACAAATCTTATAGAACAGATTCTGATGAATTGGGGGGAAGTAACACTGTTCACCCGTCCGCGACGTTTTGGCAAGACATTGAATATGAGCATGCTGAAAAGTTTTTTTGAAATCGGTGCAGATGTTTCACTGTTTGAAGGCTTATATATTGCAAAGAATAAAGAACTATGCGATGCGTACATGGGAAAGTATCCAGTGATATTTCTCACGCTCAAAGGGGTGGAGGGGCTGACATTTGCGGATGCGAAGAGGATGCTCGGCACGATTCTTGCCAATGAAATGGACCGGCATTATTATCTCAAAACAAGTGATGCACTTACGGACGAGGATAAGGCATATTTCGCTAAAATGCTTACAGGTACGGATGAGAATATAGAAGACAGCATCCGGAAACTGTCACAGCTTTTATATAAGCATCACGGGAAAAAGGTAGTAATTATCATAGATGAGTATGATGTTCCTCTGGATAAAGCATATCAGAATGGATATTATTGTGAAATGGTTTCTCTGATCAGAGGTCTTTTTGGTCAGGCATTAAAGACGAATGATTATTTACAGTTTGCATTTCTGACGGGATGTCTGCGAGTATCGAAGGAAAGTATATTTACAGGATTGAATAATTTTAAGGTACTTTCTATTATGGATTCCAGATTTGATGAACAGTTTGGATTCACAGATGATGAGGTAAAAAAACTCCTTGCGTCGTATGGTCTTGCTTCACATTTTCCGGAAACAAAGGAATGGTATGATGGCTATCACTTTGGAAATGCGGATGTGTACTGTCCATGGGATGTCATAAATTATGTGGATGAACTTAACTATGATCAAACGGTTGAACCACAGGATTACTGGTCTAATTCGAGTGGGAATGCGATCGTCCGCAGATTGATCGATAAGGCGGATGTGCAGACCAAGGATGAAATTGAGCGTCTGATCGTGGGAGAGTGTATTGAAAAGGAACTTTCACAGGAACTTACGTATGATGAGCTTGATAAAAACATTGGAAATCTGTGGAGCGTACTTTTTACGACCGGATATCTGACAAAACAGGGGCGTACAGCGGATGGAAAGATACGTTTGGCAATTCCAAATAAAGAGATAAAAAATCTTTTTATCAAGAAAATCAGGGAATGGTTCCGGGATACGTCCGCGAATGACGGTAAGAGACTGGAAGAATTCTGCAATGCGTTTTTAGAAAAAAATACAGAAAAAATAGAGCAGCTCTTTGGAGAATATCTTTGGAATACCATAAGTATACGTGATACAGCAGTTGCAAAGGAAAAGAAAGAAAATTTTTACCATGGCATTTTACTTGGGCTTTTGGGATATAAAGCAAACTGGCTTATAAAGTCAAATGCAGAGTCAGGAACCGGCTACAGCGATATTCTTGTTGAGGTGCCGAACAACAGAACAGGAATTGTGATAGAACTGAAATATGCCGGGAATGGAGATCTGGATGCTGCATGTGCCGAAGCTTTGAAACAGATGGAAGAAAAATCATATGTCGATAAGCTGAAGCAGGACGGAATGCGTAATTTTATCAAATATGGAATTGCATGTTTCAAGAAGGATTGCAGGGTTGTGATTGCTGGTTAGCAGGAAGGAAACAAACATGGCAAAAGTAATCATGGTGCAGGGCACGATGTCAAATGCCGGAAAAAGCCTGATCGTTGCAGGACTTTGCCGTATTTTTGCGCAGGATGGCTATCGCGTGGCACCGTTTAAATCACAGAATATGGCGCTCAACTCCTACATCACCGAAGACGGTCTGGAGATGGGGCGCGCGCAGGTCATGCAGGCGGAAGCGGCGGGTGTGAAGCCTTCCGTGCTTATGAATCCCATCCTGTTGAAACCGACCAATGATGTCGGATCACAGGTGATCGTAAAGGGTGAGGTGCTCGGAAATATGCGGGCGCGGGATTATTTTGCGTATAAGAAAAAGCTGGTTCCGACGATCTGCGAGGCTTTTTCGGAGTTGGAAAAGCAGGCAGACATTATTGTGATGGAAGGGGCGGGAAGCCCGGCAGAGATCAATCTGAAATCGGATGATATTGTCAATATGGGGCTGGCAAAACTGGTCGATGCACCGGTGCTTCTGGTGGGGGATATCGACCGTGGCGGTGTGTTTGCGCAGCTTTTGGGAACTTTGATGCTTTTAGAAGAGGATGAAAAAGCCCGTGTGAAGGGTCTGATTATTAATAAATTCCGCGGGGATAAGACGATCCTTGATCCGGGAGTGGAGATGCTGGAGGAACGCGGCGGTGTGAAGGTTGCCGGAGTAGTGCCATATATGCATCTGTCCATTGAGGATGAGGACAGTCTGAGCGGCCAGTTGGACAACCACGATGTAGGCGTGATAGATCTGGCAGTGATCCGTTTTCCACGGATCTCCAATTTTACGGATTTTAACGTATTTGAACGGCTGGAGGGTGTGTCCGTGCGCTATGTTTCTTCGGTGCAGGAACTGGGACAGCCGGATATGATCTTTCTGCCGGGCAGCAAAAATACGGTGGGTGATCTGCGCTGGATGCGGCAGAACGGTCTGGAAGCCGCGGTCAAAAAGCTGGCGGCACATATCCCGGTCTGGGGGATCTGCGGTGGCTATCAGATGCTGGGGCGTACCATTTCGGACCCACATGGGGTAGAGAATGAGAATTCGCTACGCGAACCGCTCTATCCGGCTCATTGCGAAGCAATTTCTCATGAGCCGGATACAATTGCCGTGGAGCGCATAAGGCGCGACGGGGCACTACCCCTGCGTGGTATGGAACTGATCGACACCGACACGACCCTGATGCCGGAAAAAATGCGTACGCAGACACGTGGAAAATTTGAGAATGTAACCGGTATTTTTTCCACACTTTCCGGATTGGAATTTTCCGGCTATGAGATTCATATGGGAAAGACAACGGTTTCCACCGGGGAACATCAGACGCCACTGGTACAGCTGGCAGATGGCAGAACCGACGGGGTGCAGCGCATGGAAAAAGGCAGCGAAGCACCCGGCGTATACGGCAGTTATGTGCACGGCATTTTTGACGATGGAGACATTGCCGTGCGCATAGTACAGGCATTGGCCGACAAAAAAAGGGTATCATGGAAACCGGAGGCTGGCGGTGATTATCATGCATTTAAGGAACAGCAGTATGACAAGCTCGCACAGGGATTGCGGGAGCATCTGGATATGGAGTATGTATACTCTATTTTGCAGGAGAGTCGGATTTCCTCTTGATTTTTACAATGTTATAGATCCCGACACAAATCAGGACAATGGATAATACCAGAAGAATGGACAGTGGGTATTCGAAAATATAGTGATAGGAATCGGCATATGCACGACCATAGAGATCCATATATTTGAATTGTTCCCATTGACCCAGAAATGGAAGCACACACAACAGGAAAATTCCGGTTATGGTCATAAAAATAAAGGGAGTTCTTTTAGCAGAATTTTGGATTTTATTTTGGTTTTCTGCTGAAGCATCTGGTTTTTTGAGCATTGTGTCAATTGGAACATGGAATTGCTCACTGATTAAGAGCAGGGTATGGATGTTTGGAACAGAGATTCCCATTTCCCATCGCGATACGGCCTGACGAGTAACGCCTAATGTTTGAGCAAGCTGTTCCTGGGAAAGATGATGTTTTTGTCTTAAATCAAGAAGAATGTGAGCGATAGTTTGATTATCAATTTTGGTTTTATTCATATCAGCACCTCCTTTTTCTTATCATACATTTCATGGCTGAAAGAAGCAAGAAACAGGGAATTGCATTTGCGCAATTTACAATTGCAACAGGAGAAAATATTTGATTACAGGAAAAGAAATGGAGAAACTTAAAATTATTCCACCGGACGCACAGATCTACGCGCAGGTAAAAGCAAGCTGGGACAAAATTGCCAAACCGCTGGATGGTCTGGGGCAGTTTGAGACAATGTTTGCGCAGATCGGCGCAATCACAGGAAGCAGCAGCCTTTCCATTGAAAAAAAAGTGATCCTCACCATGTGCGCAGATAATGGTGTTGTCGCAGAAGGAGTCAGCCAGTCCGGACAGGAAGTGACCGCGGTGGTTGCAGGATTTATGGGGCAGCAGGCAAGCTCGGTTGGCAAAATGGCGCGCCGCGCCGGTGTGGATGTGATCCCGGTCGATATTGGAATCAACACAAAAGAAACGCTGCCGGGGGTGCGCGACTGCAAAGTGATGCAGGGCACGCGCGATTTTCTGCAGGAACCTGCAATGACAGAGGAAGAAGCGTTGCAGGCATTGTCTGTGGGAATTGATCTGGTCCGGGAGTGCAAAGACAAAGGCTATCAGCTGATCGGTACCGGAGAGATGGGAATCGGAAATACGACGACGAGCAGCATGCTTGTGGCGGCACTGACCGGACGCACAGCAGAAGAAGTGACCGGGCGTGGTGCCGGATTAAACGACGCGGGGCTGTTGCGCAAGCAGCAGGTCATTGCGCAGGCACTGGAGAAATATGAAAAAGAGATCCGGTCAAAGCATGCACTTTCCATGCTGGCGGCATTCGGTGGTCTGGATATCGCGGGAATGGCAGGTGTATGCATCGGCGGAGCACTGTATCATGTGCCGGTCGTTCTGGATGGGCTGATCTCATCGGTCGCGGCACTGGTGGCGGAGCGGATCGTGCCGGGTGTGCGGGAATTTGTTCTGCCGAGCCATCTGAGCAAAGAACCCGCGGCAAAATGGATCGCGGAGGAACTGAAACTTCATCCGGTTATTGATGCAGGACTGGGGCTTGGGGAAGGCACAGGAGCCGTGATGCTGTTTTCCCTTCTGGATCTGGCACTGGCACTCTACGAGGATCAGACAACATTTGATACGATGGAAATTGCGCAGTACGAGCGGTATGGGGAAACAGAATGATCACTTTGGTTTTGGGTGGAAGCGGCAGCGGAAAATCGGCTTACGCAGAGCATCTGCTGGATGGAAAAACGAATAAATATTATATCGCAACCATGCAGGTGTACGATGCGGAGGGCGAAAAAAAAGTTGCAAGACACCGGAGACTTCGCGCGGGAAAAGGATTTGTTACGATTGAACAGCCGCGGGATATCGGGGAAGTAGATTTTTCGAAAAGAGCACAGCAAGCCATGGAACCACCGGATCGCGCAGGGCAAAATGTTACGGAACGTCCTCGCTGTGCCCTGCTGGAATGTATGTCCAATCTGGTTGCAAATGAGATGTTTTCCGGTGCGGACATCGTTTCGGAAGATGTGGTTGTCGGACTCATATTGCAGGGAATCAAAAACCTTTCCACAAAAGTGGACGAGTTGGTGATCGTCAGTAATAACGTGTTTGAGGATGGCATTTCCTATGATGCGACAACGCAGGCATATATCCGTGCACTCGGACGCATCAATACGGGAGTGGCGGCGTTGGCGGATACGGTGACCGAAGTCGTTGTAGGGATTCCGGTTCCGGTAAAAGAGAGAAAGGAAGCAGGTTATGCACATCATTAGAGGAATCGCGGTGGCGTTTTCCACCTATTCAAAAATTCCGATGCCACAATTTGTGTGGAAAGAAGAAGACATGCGTTACAGCATGTGCTTTTTTCCGTGGATCGGGGCAGTGATCGGTGCTATCCTCTGGGGATGGTTTCGGTTGTCTGCGTTATTGGGAATCAGTACGCTTGCATTTATTCTGATATCAGCTGCGCTCCCGCTTATTATCACCGGGGGCTTCCATGTGGATGGGTTTATGGATACCATGGATGCATTGCATTCGTATCAGCCCAGGGAGCGAAAACTGGAAATTTTAAAGGATTCCCACATTGGAGCTTTTTCCGTGATCAAGTTGGCGGAATTCGGGTTGATTTATGTGGCGGCTCTTTCCCAGATTGTGGATTATCGTGCGCTGGAAGTGTTTTGCTGTGGATTTTTCCTGTCCCGCTGTCTGAGTGGCCTGAGCGTGGTCTCCTTCCGTTCCGCAAAAACGGATGGGATGCTCTATCATTTTGCGAGTACCGCACATGAGCGTGGGGTAAAAGGGGCACTTTATGCACAGACGTTGTTGTGTGTACTGTTTATGCTCTGGCTTTCGCTTTTGGCGGGAATTCTGGCGGTGGCGGCGGCATTTGCAGTGTTCGGTTACTATCGTTGGCGCAGTTACAGGGAATTTGGTGGAATCACCGGAGATACTGCGGGCTATTTTCTTACCTTGTGTGAAGGCGCAATGGCGGTGGCGGCAGCAGTGTCGTGTCTGCTGTAACCGCCATGTTTTTCATGTAGATCAGACTTCTTCGAGAGCTGCTGGAGATTTGGCAAGTGTTTCTTCGATATATCGGTTCATGGAAATTTGATGTGCCATTGCATAAACAAATACTTTTTTGTGCAGCTCAGGAGAAATCCGTACATTAAAACTTCCCTTGAAAGCGGTTTCCGGTGTTTGACCGGATTTTTTACATAATTCCAGATAATCATCTACAGCCTGATGAAAATCATCGATCAGCTCAGTAGCATTTTCACCTTCATAGGAGATTAACGAACGGATTCCGAGAACTTTTCCGTAAAAAATTTTATCTTCTTCTGAAAATTCAATACTTCCAACATAGCCTTTATACTGAATTGTGTTATTCATAATAATCCCTCCTGTTCTAAAAAAGTAATAAGCTGTTTGATCTGATAATTTTTCAGTTCGTTATTTGGATGTGGTTTATGTAACAATATATTTGCGTGTTCTGTGCTTTCGAAAACAACGCGTGAACCACTGGTTTTTCCTTTATTTGAGCGTTTATAGTCTAAATATCCGAGCAGGGTTTCCGCTTCCTGAAATGTAAAATCTTTTGGTCTGGATTTTAGACGTTGAATTAATTTTTCTTTCTGTCCCATATGATGCCCCCCTGTTAATTACATTATACTCAAAAACAAACAAACTGCAACTATATATAGTTGCAATAAAAACAAATTTTCACTATATGAGAAAAATATGATAGAATATTTTTATATCAATTCTAATTGGAGTTTGAAGTATGGAATTATACATTGGCGGCACTGCTCAGGGGAAAAAAGTATATGTAACACAGGTGCGGGGCATCGAGGAAGCACGGATCTGGGACAATTTTGAAGAATGGTTTCGAGAGAAATTGCAGGAAAGTGCCCCGAAGTCTCTATCCCCGGAAGCAGAAAGTATGGCTTATCTGGAAAAACATCCGGATACAGTAATTATCTGCGATGAAGTAGGCAATGGAATTGTGCCGCTTGATTCGTTTGAGCGGGAATATCGTGAGCGGCTGGGATGGCTGCTTTGTGAAATTGCAGCAAAAGCAGAAAGGGTGGAACGGATTGTATGTGGAATTGGACAGAGAATCAAATAGAACTGTATCTGATCCGGCATGGAATGATGCTGGGAAATGTAGAACACCGGTATATTGGCAGACAGACGGATGAACCGCTTTCGGAGGACGGCAGACAGCAGCTGGAGAAAAGAAAAGACCAATGGGCACAGGTATGCAGGACATGGGATATGCCATATGTATTTGTAAGTCCCATGCTTCGCTGCCGGCAGACCGCAGAAATTTTATTTCCGCAAATTCCACAGATCGAAATTGATCCATGGCGTGAAATGGATTTTGGAGAATTTGAAGGAAAGAATTATGCACAGCTGAATGGAGATCCGCGCTATCAGGCATGGATTGACAGTGGTGGAACGCTGGCATTTCCGGGAGGTGAGAGCCGGGAGGCTTTTATCGCAAGATGTGTGGATGGGATGGAGCTGGTTATGGAACAGATCCGGCAGCAGCTGGCATACAGAGCGTGTCCAAAGTGCCGGGAAACGGAAGACAACGGTATGATACAGGAGCCGCTTCCGGTGGTGGCTGTGGTTCACGGGGGTACGATCATGGCGCTGCTTTCGCACTACTGTGGCGGTGATTATTTTTCGTATCAGGTAAAAAATGCAGAGGGCTATCATCTGCGCCTGTCCATACAAGAGAATAAAATGGAGTTAAAAGAAAAAGTATGAGTTATCATTTCTTTGCGATGTTTCTTGGGTTTGTGCTGGATCTGTTGTTTGGCGATCCGCACTGGCTGCCCCATCCGATCCGTCTGATTGGTAATCTGATCGCATCACTGGAAAAACTGAATAAAAAGGAACTGTCAGACACAAAAAAATTTCTGCGCGGGTTTGCGATGGTTGTGATTGTTATCGCATGGACAACCGGTGTAACCGCCGTTATCCTTGAGGGGGCATACGGGCTGCATCCGGCGATTGGCTGTGCCGTGGAAGCCATTATGACCTATCAGATTCTTGCTACAAAGTGTCTGAAAGTGGAAAGCATGAAGGTATATGAGCAGCTGCAAAAGCAGAATCTGCCGGCAGCGCGAAAGGCAGTGTCCATGATCGTTGGGCGTGATACGGAACAACTGGATGAAACAGGTGTGGCAAAGGCAGCAATTGAGACCGTTGCGGAAAATGCATCCGACGGTGTGATTGCGCCGATGATTTATCTGGCAGTCGGCGGACCGGTGCTTGGATTTGCCTATAAGGCGGTGAATACCATGGATTCCATGGTGGGATATAAGAATGAAAAGAACCTGTATTTTGGAAGATTTGCGGCAAAGCTGGATGATGTGGTAAATTTCATCCCATCCCGCGTGGCGGCACTGCTTATGATCGTGGCAAGCTTCCTTCCGGGGAAGCGTTTTAGCGGGACCGGGGCATGGAAGATCTGGAGAAGGGACAGCCGGAAACATGCCAGCCCGAATTCTGCGCAGACCGAGAGTGCCTGTGCGGGAAGCCTTGGCATCCAGCTGGCAGGGGATGCCAGTTATTTTGGAAAGACTGTAAAGAAACCGACGATAGGGGATGCCCTGCGTCCGGTGAAACCGGAAGATATCCGGTGTGCGAATGTGCTGTTGTACCGGATGGCATTCCTTGGCATGGCCGTTTGCCTGTCACTTTTGTATTTTCTGTAAACATTAAAAAGCCGGACGTTGTGTAAACGGCGTCCGGCTTTTTGTCAGACAGAGTTATCCGAGTTCTTTGTGCTCTACGGAATCTTTCATATCTTCTGCAAGCATGTAAATATTCTCCAGAACTTTTTTACAGCCCTTCATATTGTCCACCGTGGAATCTGCCATACGCAGCCCTTCGGTGGAAGAGGCAGCCACTTCCTCACCGGTGGCGGAGAGGTGGGTAATATTATCGGAAATAACATTCGTGGCATCAAGGATTTTCTGGATATTTTCTTCTGCCGTATGGATATCTTCCATCAGGCGTTCAACGGTTTCACCGACATTGCCGAATTTCTCCCGTGTATTCTCAATCAGTTCGTTCTGCTTTTCTACGGAAGCAACTGAGTTTTCGATACTTTCGTTGGCACGTTTTGTGTCATCGTTTAATTTGTCGATAATTTCTGTAATGTTGGCAGAGGCATTTTTTGTCTGTTCGGAAAGCTGGCGGATTTCATCGGCCACCACAGCAAACCCTTTTCCGGCTTCCCCGGCACGCGCAGCCTCAATGGAAGCATTTAAGGCAAGCAGATTTGTCTGGTTGGAAATTTCAATAATGGATCCGACAAAGCTCTGGACATCCTCGACTTTTGAAGTCAGGCTCTGGATGACCTGTACCGTGATATTGCTGGCTTCTTCCACGTTCTGTGCCTGTTCCTTTAATTCCAGGACGACCTGTGCACCGGATTTTACAGTAGCATCCGTTTCATGTGCGGCTTCAATCATCTGGTGGATGCCGGCTTCTGCCGCATCGGTGTTGCCCTGAATATTGGAACACATAACCGCCTGTTTCTGGATGGCTTCAGCGGTGCTTTCGGTGCTGTCTGCAATTTCCTGAATAGAACTGTGGCTGACCTCAATACTGTTTTCCAAACTGTCAAGCACAGTCATTGCTTCTTCAAAATGCCGGGAAATATTTTCGGCAACGAGAAGCATCTGATCGTGGTTTTTCTTCTGCTTATCCGCAGCTTCTGTAATTTCCGTCATGTTTTCATCAAAGAAAAGCACAAGCATCCGTGTAATACTGATAGAAGCGTATGCAACAAGAAGCAGGACAAACAGTGCCAGCACCTTGTTGGCCAGTGCAGCAGATGCGTGTGGGGCAAAACTGAGCATCAGACGAACGATATTTACCAGCAGAAATACGCTGTTTATTATTTTCATAAGCCGTTCATTCAGATAAACCATGGCGGCAATAATGAGGGGAAGCGCGTAAGCCCATGTCCCTTCCGTGGTATTTAGTAAAGCAACAGCTGCATAACCGACCATCATGGCGGTTGTCAGGATGATGGCACAGGTGTGCGTTTTCTTTCGGGTCAGATAGCCCAGTGCGGAAAGGATAATCACACCGACCGAAACCAGACACTGGATCATAATCCGGACAAAGTGATCCCCGTGGCTGGCCGCCAGTGCAGCAAGCATGGTCAGCGTGATATACGCAAAGATAATGGTGACAGCGAGAAATACCCGCTTGTTGGCTCGTAAATACTGTTTTTCGTTCATGTAATGTTCTCCTTCTGCCAAATATGCAAAATCGTTAAATTGTATAATAATCATACCTCTCATAAATACCGTTTGTCAAAGGAAAACAGACAAAAAACAGACTTTGTGGATTATTTGCCAAAAAACAGTTTTAAATCATCTTCTACGGTACCAATTCCGGCAATGCCAAACGTGTCCGTGAGGATCTTTGCCACATTCGGGGAAAGGAATGCCGGAAGGGTCGGTCCCAGGTGGATATTTTTTACACCCAGTGCCAACAGTGCCAGCAGCACAATCACTGCTTTTTGCTCATACCATGCAATGTTGTAGACGATCGGCAGATCGTTGATATCATCGAGACCGAATACTTCCTTCAGTTTCAGGGCAATCACAGCCAGAGAGTAGGAATCGTTACACTGTCCGGCATCAAGGACACGCGGTATTCCGTTGATATCGCCGAGATTCAGTTTATTATATTTGTATTTGGCACAGCCGGCAGTCAAAATAACCGCATCTTTTGGAAGTGCTCTGGCAAAATCCGTATAGTAATTGCGGGAGTTTGCCCGTCCATCGCATCCTGCCATGACGACAAATTTTTTGATCGCGCCGGAGTTGACGGCCTCAACAATCTGGCTGGCAAGTGCAAGTACCTGATTGTGGGCAAAGCCACCAATGATTTCACCGTGCTCGAGTTCTTCCGGAGCAGAACAGTGTTTCGCCTGTTCGATCAGTGCCGAGAAATCCTTCTGTGCACCGATTTCGCCATCAATGTGTGTGCATCCCGGATAGCCGGCAGCACCGGTGGTGTACAGCCGGTCTTTGTAGCTGTCCTTTGGTGGAACAATACAGTTGGTCGTCATCAGAATTGGCCCGTGGAAACGTTCAAATTCTTCTTTTTGTTTCCACCATGCATTTCCGTAATTTCCGACAAAGTTCGGATATTTTTTGAATGCCGGGTAGTAGTGGGCAGGAAGCATTTCTGAGTGTGTATACACATCTACACCGGTTCCCTGTGTCTGTTCCAGAAGCATTTCCAGATCTTTTAAATCATGACCGGAGACAAGAATCCCCGGATTTTTTCCCACACCGATATTCACTCTGGTAATTTCAGGATTGCCATAGGCACTGGTATTTGCAGTATCGAGCATCGCCATGCCTCTGACACCATAGTTTCCGGTTTCCAGTGTGAGTGCGACCAGGTCATCGGCTGTGAGGGAATCATCTAGTGTTGCAGCGAGTGCCCGCTGCAGGAAGGCATCAATTTCCGGATCATCCGAAAGCAGTACATTGGCGTGCTTGGAGTAAGCGGACAAACCTTTTAATCCGTAAGTGATCAGTTCACGCAGACTGCGGATGTCCTCGTCTTTTGTGGAGAGAACCCCTGCCTCTTTTGCCTTGGCAAAGAGCACATCATCCGATGCGTCAGAGCCATCTTTTGTTTTTATATCCCAGAAAGCAGCTTCCGGCAGACCTGAGGTATCTTTTACCTGTAAAATGAGTGTGCGGCGCACGGACAGAGTGTTATGAATCCGTGCGATGATCGCCTCATTGTCGAAGTTGGCATTTGTGATGGTGGTAAACAGATTCCAGGTGATCAAGTGGTTGGTTTCTTCTGAAACCTTTGTTCCTTCTTTGCGCAGCTGGGTTGTGACCGCGGATAATCCCTTGCTCACATAGACGAGCAGATCCTGCATAGCTGCTACTTCCGGCTTTTTGCCGCAGACACCCATCTGGGTACAGCCGCTGCATCCTGCGGTTTCCTGACACTGATAGCAAAACATTTTATGTTCCATAATAAGATACTCCTTTGATTTTATTTTGTAAGCAAGAAGTAATTTATCAGAAAGCAAATGGAAAATATGTTGTTAAAACCACAATTGACGAGAAAATGAACTGGTGATAAATGGGAATATGCAGTAAAATAGGAAAAAGAAAAGCTACAGGAAAATTATATGGGGGGATTACAGATGATGAAAGAATATATTATGGCACTGGATCAGGGAACGACAAGTTCCCGCTGTATCCTGTTTGATCATGCAGGAAAAATCGTCACGATGGCACAGAAAGAATTTACACAGATTTACCCGCAGCCGGGCTGGGTAGAGCAGAATCCGAGGGAAATCTGGTCCTCCCAGATGTCGGTTGCCATAGAGGCAATGGCGAATATCGGGGCATCATCCAAAAATATCCGTGCCATTGGCATCACAAACCAGCGCGAAACCACAATCGTCTGGGATAAAAAGACCGGGGAACCCGTATACAATGCGATCGTCTGGCAGTGCCGGCGCACGGCAGAACAGATTGATGAACTGAAAGAAAAAGGATATGGACCGATGCTGCAGAAGCGGACAGGCCTGGTGCCGGATGCTTATTTTTCCGCAAGCAAGATCGCATGGATTCTTGATCATGTGAAAGGCGCGCGTGAGGCGGCAGAAAAAGGGGAACTTTTGTTTGGCACGGTGGATACATGGCTGATCTGGAATCTGACCAAAGGGGCGGTGCATGTCACGGATTATACGAATGCGGCAAGAACCATGTTGTTTGACATACACAGATGCTGCTGGGAGGAAGAGATATTAGAGCTGTTTCGCATTCCAAAAGAAATGCTGCCGGAAGTGCGGCCGTCGAGTGGTTTCTTCGGAGAGACACAGGAGCAGATTTTTGGCGGTAAAATTCCTGTGATGGGTGTGGCAGGAGACCAGCAGGCGGCATTGTTCGGACAGTGCTGTTTTGAAAAAGGGGATGTAAAAAATACCTATGGAACCGGTTGTTTTCTTTTGATGCATACCGGAAAGGAACCAATCATTTCCAGACATGGACTGCTTACGACCATTGCTGCGAGTACTTCCGGGGATGTGGAATATGCACTTGAGGGAAGTGTTTTTGTGGCAGGGGCGGCCATCCAGTGGCTGAGGGACGGGATGCGTATGATCCGTACCGCAGGACAGTCCGAGGAATATGCAAAGAGAGTCCCGGATTCCAATGGTGTTTATATTGTTCCTGCATTTGCCGGCATGGGGGCACCGTATTGGAATCCGTATGCGCGCGGAACGATTGTCGGGCTGACACGGGGATGCAAAAAGGAACATTTTATCCGTGCGACATTAGAGTCTATTGCCTATCAGGCGAAAGATGTCATTCACGCCATGGAAGAGGATGCCGGCGTGACGCTGAACGGTCTGCGTGTGGACGGAGGAGCCAGTGCAAATAACATGCTTGTACAGTTTCAGGCAGATATCATTGATGCGGCAGTACTTCGACCGGAATGTATTGAGACAACAGCACTCGGAGCGGCATATCTGGCAGGACTTGCGGCAGGTTACTGGAAAGATAGGGATGAAATCCGGGAAAACTGGCAGCTGGGACGAAGGTTTGAACCGGTAATGGACTCAGGGGAGCGCAAAAAGCTGCTCAGGGGATGGCAGAGAGCCGTGCGGTGCGCACGGCTCTGGGCAGAAGATGGGGAATAATGAGATTTATTTGTTTAATTCCGTTTTGATATTTTCGATCAATGGATCAGCCTGTTCCATCATATTGGAAATGTCCTCATAGATAAATCCCTTTTCTGTCATCAGGCTCTTTAAGCCGTCAATATCGGACTGAACCTGGGCATAACGGGTTTCATGGGCTTCCATGTCTTCCCGGAGCTGATCCACCTGTCCGCTGCAGTTTTCCACAACCTCATTGATGCCGCGGTGAACATTTTCTACGCCGGACACAGAATCATTGATATGGGAAAAGATATTTTCGGTTGTGTCCATCTGTGTGCGGGAAGCATCCAGTGCATCCTGTACATCCAGCAGAGAATGCGTCAGATTTTCGGAGCTTGTCTGCAAACCTTCCATACTTTTGTTTACATCACCCACCAGTTCTTTGATGCCAATGGAAAGTTTTGTGACTTCATCTGCAACAACGGCAAATCCTTTTCCGTGTTCACCGGCACGGGCCGCTTCGATGGAAGCATTTAATGCCAGCAGGTTGGTCTGGTTTGCAATGCCGACAATGTTTTGCATGGTTGCATGGATTTCATCAAAGCGGGCCTGAAATTCATCGTAGATTTTATGAATCTCTGCGAACTGCGTTTCCACTTTGGCAGAGCTTTCTTTCAGATCACGGATATCCTGCATGGCATCATCGGATACGCTGGTCACACCGGTGATTACATCTGTAAATTGTCTGGAAATTTCTCCGATTTTTCCGAATTCTTTTTGAAGGGAATCAACAGCTTCGCGGATCGAGGCATTGTGTTCAATGACATCGGTGTAAGAGTCTTTTACTTTATCAATCTCGCGTACAGTCTTGATCTCTTCTTCTACGAGAGATTCCTTTTTGTCAATGACAAAATGGCTGAGAAAAGACATGGATGTCAGATAATCTTCTATTTTCTTTTTATTGGAAACCTGTGGAACAGGTGTTGCGGCTCCTGTGGTTTTCTTTTTTCCAAACATAAAAAGTTCCTCCTATTCAAATACCACGCAGACCATCGTCTGGTTTACATGCTGGTTATTATACTGTTCGCCACCGCCGACAATGCCGAGATGTGGTCCGAGAGAGGCCATGTCTTTTGCATATGTAGAAAAATATCCCTCTTTTTCGTAGAGCAGGTACCGGTAGATACAGTCAATGGATAAAACCAGGGAAATATGGGATGCGTCCTGCTGGATCTGTTGGCGTGTCTGCTGTTCCGTTGCTTTGTAGTCACCGAGGCTTAAGAAATAAATGCAGTCGTTTTTATTGATTCGTTTGTAGTTGGTCAGTGTGCCGTCTGTATCCATTCCGTTCATGGAAGAGATAAAAACCTGATTGCCCACCGCACGTCCCATAGGATTGACCAATACGTTGTCAACGATTTTATCACGGGGAATGCCAAGTTCTGCGCTGTATACGTCTGCGGCGGGGCTGCCGTCAAGTTCGATGAGTGCTTTACGGGACACATCGACTTTTGTGGCAAAGTGACTCTGAGCCGATGTTTTTTCATAGATGTTTTCTTTGTATACACGTATTTTTCCGGTTGTATTTTTGATCAGTGCATAGACGCAGGCATCTTCATATAATTCTCCGTTATATGCAACGACCGGAGGTTTGCCGTCCGGGACACCGAAAACGGTGCCTCCTGCCAGATGGATGCCCTTTGTTTCCAGACAGGATGTAAACGTGGTTACCAGCTTTTCTTCGGAGCCGGTACAATATTCCACGCATACCGTATCGTCTGTGCCGGGAGAAATCTCTGCAATCTGCTTCAGAAGCTGCGTTGTGCCCGCAACCGGACAACGGCTGGCTTCGGTGATGATACCACAGCGGATCTTCACATCAGAAAAAAATCCAAGAACCGCAAGACCGGAATCATTCACCTGTCCGTTTACGAGTCTGGTTCCGATCGTTCCGATACACGGAGTATCCGGAAAAAGTTCTTTTAAGCGTGAGGCAGTTTCTTTGAAATGTTCATAAGAAGCCATAAAAAGAATTGCACTTGGGGATGTAAGTCCCTGTACTGCCTGATGCACGGCAGCTTCCGGCTGTCCCACACCTGTGCCGATGAATGTTTTCATGGAAAATTCCCCCTTAAATCTGATCTGTTTTTCTTATAGTATATTTTTTCTGATTTAAAATAGCAACAGAATTTTATGTTTTCACCGACAAAAATGATTTTTTTCTTGCACTTGTTTCCTGTTTTGCGTATAATTTTTAATGTGCGCGTACAAAGCACATTTGTACGCAGGAAAAGCCTTTTGAAAAAGGGAAATAAGGAGAAAAATTATGTGGACAACAATCAATGCATTTTTAAAGACCGTGGATAACTTCGTCTGGGGAGTCCCACTTATGGTATTGATCCTCTGCGGTGGTATCTTACTGACCGTGCGTCTGGGAGTCCTGCAGATGCGCAGACTTCCGCTGGCACTCAAGTGGATGATCAAAAATGAAGAGGGCGGCAAGGGAGAAATATCCAGTTTTGCGGCGTTATGTACGGCACTGAGTGCAACGATCGGTACGGGAAACATTGTCGGCGTGGCAACTGCGGTATGTGCAGGCGGTCCGGGGGCATTGTTCTGGATGATTGTGGCGGCATTTTTCGGAATGGCAACAAAATTTTCCGAAGGATTACTTGCCATCAAATACCGTGTAGTTGACAAAGACGGACACAGTCTGGGTGGTCCGTTCTACTATATTGAACAGGGAATGGGATCGAAATGGAAATGGCTTGCAAAGATTTTTGCCTTTTTTGGAGTCTGTGTAGGTCTGTTCGGAATCGGAACATTCAGCCAGGTGAACGGTATAGCCAGTGCCATCCAGAACTTTTTTGATCCGAATAAGGTTCATACCGTGGCAATTCCGGGAATCGGAACTTATTCCTGGACGGTTGTAATCGCTTCCCTGATCCTTGCATTTTGTGTGGGTGCCGTGCTGATTGGAGGAATCAAGCGTATAGCAAGTGTCAGCCAGATTGTTGTTCCGTTTATGGCGGTTGCATATTTTGTATTTGCATTGATTTTAATTATCTGTAATATTACAAAAGTCCCTGCAGCGGTTGTTACGGTTGTGCAGGGCGCATTTCATCCGCGTGCAGTCACCGGTGGTGTGGTAGGCAGTATGTTTGTTGCCATGCAAAACGGTGTTGCAAGGGGCATTTTCTCAAACGAGGCAGGACTTGGTAGTGCGCCGATCGCAGCGGCAGCAGCACAGACACATGAGCCGGTGCGTCAGGGACTTGTCAGCATGACAGGTACATTTATTGACACGATTGTGATCTGTACACTGACCGGACTTTCCATTGTACTGACCGGAGCATGGCAGGTGGATGGACTCGAGGGCGTTCAGGTTACTACATATGCGTTCCAGAACGGACTTCCGTTCCCTCATGTGGTATCTTCTTTTGTCCTGATGATGTGTCTGGTATTTTTTGCCTTTACAACGATTCTTGGATGGGATTATTACAGTGAGAGATGTCTGGAATATCTGACCGGTGGAAATATGAAAAAAGTAATGGTGTTCCGTTGGATTTATATTCTGGCAGTATTTATCGGACCGTATATGACGGTAAGTGCTGTCTGGACGATTGCCGATATTTTCAATGGTCTGATGGCACTGCCGAATATGATTGCGCTGTTTGCTTTAAATGGTGTGGTTGTATATGAGACAAAGAAATTTTTTGAGGCTGGTAAACATAAAAAATGAAAATATATTTAATCAGGCACGGAGAAACGGACTGGAATCATATCAACCGTTTTCAGGGAAGGGAAGATATAGAACTGAATGCGGCAGGAATTGCACAGGCAGTACGCTGTGGGCAGACGCTGCAGGGACTGGGGATAGAAGCTGTGTATACAAGCCCACTGAAACGTGCACACTGCACAGGGGAGGAGATTGCTGCACAGATCGGGTTAAGCAGAGACGGTGTAGAGCCGATGCAGGAGCTGATTGAGCGGGATCTTGGTCCGTTTTCCGGACAACTGGTAAAAGATAAAAAAGAGTATTTTGCACTTGCGGCAGGCGACCATGTCGAAGGAATGGAGCCGTTTGCCGATGTGCAGAAACGCATGGAGCGTGCGATAGGGCTTCTTGCGGCAACGGGGCATCAGGCAGTGGCTGCGGTATCCCATGGAGCGGCAATCAATGTGCTTCTGGCAGGGCTTACGAATCATGAGATCGGAACCGGAAAGACAAGACTCTACAATGGGGCAATCAATGTGATTGAAGGGTCACAGACCGGAGGATTTCATGTCCTGCACTGTAATCTGCCGCCGGATGATCCCAAGACACGGCAGATTCTGCAGCAGGGTCAGTAAAGCAGATTTTATCATGCAGCTATAGATACAGGAGGACAGGATGGGATACGAGCGGCTGGAAAAAAGTCTGACGGACACGATCAAAGAGGAACAGGCAAAACTGGGATTTCGAAAAGAAGCCATCCGGTTATACTATCCCCTGTCCTCTCTGAATCACTTTTTTGACGTGCAGGAGGGAGAAGAACAAATGCTTCATCGCCTGCAGCATCTGCCGGAAACCTGGCAGGAAAAACTCGGGGATGTAGGTGTGACGGCAAAAAAAGAGCGTTTCTGTTTTTATATTCCGGAACAGGGAAGTGTATATGTCCATGAGCATGAAAAGCCGGATGAATTTATCCGGGAACTGGTGGAACTGGTTGGCAGGCATGGCTGTACCATGCAGGAGATCCGGGAACTGTTCTGTAAACATTCGTCCCATGTGGAATGTCAGAAGATCGAAAATGGGGAATTCGACTGGATGTTCCGGTTTGCGGAGGATGAGGAAGATCCCTATTATTATTGTTTTAAGGATGAGGGAATCCATATCATTTACCATCGTTTTTTGCCGGAGGATTACAGGGAGTTTGGAGTCTGATGAAAACAGACACAGGTAAGGCAGCGGATCAGCAGGGAGAAAATTATGGCACAGACAATATTACTTTTTCGTATAAACCGGGATAAATACGCAGTGATTCAGAATGTATGCAGGACATTAGGCATCCGTATCATAGATGTTGCCCGCAAGGATTATTCCCAGAAACTGGGCACTCTGGCGCAGATACAGGGATTTACCAGAGAGGCAAAAAAATATGACGGTCCGGAATTTCCGGCAGAAATGCTGATTTTTTCGGAAATGAATTCGGATCAGGTGGATGTATTTCTGGCAGAATATAAAAAGTCGGGTGTGGAACCAATTGCACTAAAAGCTGTAATCACAGGCAATAATATTTTCTGGACAGCAGAGAGGACGCAGAAAGAATTGTTGCGGGAACATTTATTTATGAGCAATATTTACAAAAGCAATATGTGATTTGCACAAAAATTTTACGTTATTTTTGTTGAATACTACCAAAGACGGTGTTATAATGTATACAAGAAATGAGAAAATCATTTCGAACATATCAGCCCATATGACATAAGATAATGAGAAGGGCGCACACCAAAATAAAAAAGGAGGTGTATCGATGATGTATGCAATCGATCCAACCATGTCCTTTGCTCAGGTAGTTCAGTATTACAAGGATTACGTGAAACGGACGAAGAGCTGTGGACGCAAACCGGTATCCTTCCTGCGATTTGTAACAGGCAGATACTAAAATCGGATGATCCGGTGGCAAAGAAGCCGCCAGCTCACCCGATTTTTCTTTTACTACGGAAATAAAACAAGATAAAAACGGCATAGCTGTGATTCAGTACATATTGCAGGGATCACAGGCTATGCCGTTTGCTGTTTAAACCGTTCCGGTATCCGGAATTACGGCTGGGCCGGATTCTTTTTCATACAACACATTCCGGTTCCGGATGATTCCTAGCAGAATCCCCACCAGAATGGAATTGGCAACTGTGCCGGTAAGTCCGTAAGATAAGAACGGAACAGAGGCGGTATAAAACAGATTGATGCCAAAGTTCGTCAGTACATAGTTGAACAGCTCAAGGAGAAGGACTCCGCTGGCAGCAGTACCAAGCAGCATTGCCAGACGGTTGCTCTGCCGCAGCGCACAGTGCATGCTGTACAGCGCAAAAAAGGCAAGTGCAGCGATGATTAAAATGCCGGCCGCAATGCCGAACCACAGAAAAATACTGTGCAGCAGATAGGTAGAGTAAAGTTCTTCCCGTGGAAGACGGTCACTGACAGAACTTCCACCGAACAGGGAAAAACGTGTCTGTTCATACTGCAGGGCAAGTCTCGTAAAGCCAGGTCCGTCGTCAGTATGCTGCAGTCCGAGTGCAGTCAACAGGCGGTCATACAGATAGGTTTGCGGACGTAAAAACAGGCTGCCTGCCAAAGCTGCGATTCCGATATAAGGAAGAAGTGTCCAGCACCAGAGAACCTTTTTGGAACCGGGCAGAATCCTTTTTTGGATACAGATTCCGGACAGCAGGACGGACAGAAAAACAAATGCCAGAACCGGCGGCCATACAAAACCACTGGTGTGGCTTAGGATCGCTCCGAAAAACAGGAGTGACAGCACATGCAGCCAGACAATGGTTTTCCATCCTTTTTCCCGGTTGGAGTATAGCAGCAGTGCATAGGACAGTGGATACAGCAGACACAGATAATAGCTAAAGGTACGGGTCTGCCAGAAAGAGAACGTGCCCGGAAAGAAGCAGGCGAGCAGCGCAAATCCCAAAAACAGACCGTATAAAAACCAGCTGTATTTTGACAAACACATGTAATTGCTGAACATCCCAAACAGAATAATGCCGAAGCCAATCATCTGATAGAAAACGGCATGCTGCATAAACGCGGTGTTGGAATAGGTGGTGTTAAGTGGTTCAGAACCATACAGGATATATTGCATGAAAATTCCGGATAATGTAAGAACCACCGCAATGCCGAACAAAACACCCGGAAACCGGGGACGATGGATCCGGTTTAATTCCGTGCCGGCTGCAACCGGGTCTCCCATCTGCCGGACAGCTTCTTTTTCTGCTGCGTCCGGAGACATTCCTGTATCTATATAATCCTGCATCTGTTCGTCAATGTGTTCCTGAATTTCTTCCAGCACATGGGTACGTGCATGTGGGTTTAAAATCTGTTCGCCCAGGGTCTGCAGATATTCTTTTTCCTCCATATCAGATTCCTCCTTCAAAACTTAACACATTGCTTACAGCAGCCTGATAGGCCATCCATTCCTGCTTTTTTTCGGAAGAATGATGCCGGCCGGCCTCTGTCAGCTGGTAATATCTGCGTTTTTTCCCGGAAGAGGCATCCTCATAGGACCGCACATAGCCCTTGCTCTCCAGGGAGTGGAGCAGTGGGTACAGGGTGCCGGCTTTCAGTTCAAAGACGTTGTTGGATTTGCTGCGAAGAGCTTCAATCATTTCGTAGCCATACATATCTTTCGTTTCCAAAAGGCGCAGAAGCAGCAATGCCATGCTTCCCTGTACGAGATTTTTGTCAATACCCATGGTATATGACCTCCTTTCAGTGATAAGTACTATAGACTGCCTATATATGAAAGTATATATCGACAGTCTATACATGTCAAGCAAAGGGAAAAGCGTTGTGCAATATGCATGAAAAATAGAAAGAAAAACTTACTTATTTCACAAAAATGAGAATAACACTTGCGAAACTGTGCAAAAAAGGTGTATACTCTGCTTACTGAAAACGTTACCGGAAACATTGCCGTGAACGTTTTCGACCAGGGGCTGCCGTATGGACGGTAACTCTACGAACGTATTTATTTTAGGAGGGTGAAAATATGAAAAAGAAAATTGTATCAGCATTAATGGTTGCCGCAATGGTTGTCACAGCATTCGCAGGATGCGGAAGCGATAAGGGTGGCACATCCACACAGGGTGGAGACAAGACCAGCAAGAGTTCTGGAAAGGTTTACATGTTAAACTTTAAACCAGAGACAGACGAAGCCTGGCAGGATCTGGCAGAGACCTATACCGATCAGACCGGTGTAGAGGTAAATGTGCTTACTGCAGCAGACGGACAGTACAACACAACATTACAGTCCGAGATGGCAAAGTCAGATGCACCTACCATCTTCAATGTGGGAAATTCTTCCGCAGCACAGACATGGAACGATTATACATATGATCTGAAGGACTCTGAGCTTTACAAGCATCTGACAGATAAGTCTCTTGTAATCAACTCTGATGATAAGGTAGCTGCCATTGCAAACTGCTATGAGTGCTACGGCCTGATCTACAACAAGACAATTCTGGAAGGATACTGTGGCATGGATGGTGCTGTAGTTTCTTCGGTAGATGAGATTAACAACTTTGATACTTTAAAGAAAGTTGCAGATGACATCAATTCCCGTATTGATGACATCAATAAAGAACTTGGAACTGACCTGACAGAGGCATTTGCTTCCGCAGGACTGGATGACGGATCTTCCTGGAGATTTGCCGGACATCTTGCCAATATGCCACTGTACTATGAGTTCAAGGATGATGGATGTGACCTTACAGCCGGGGAAGAGTCCATTAAGGGAACTTATCTTGATAACTTCAAAAACGTATGGGATATGTATGTATCTGATTCCGCAGCAGATCCTAAGACATTAAATTCCGGTGCATTAAATGCAGAGTCTGAGTTTGGTATGGGAGAGGCAGTCTTCTACCAGAATGGTGACTGGGAGTTCTCTCCGTTAACAAACGAGGAGAACGGATATGTCGTTACAGCAGATGACTTATCCATGATGCCAATTTACTTTGGTGTAGATGATGAGAATGAAGGACTTTGTGTTGGTACTGAGAACTACTGGGCAGTGAACGCAAAGGCATCTCAGGAAGATATTGATGCAACACTTGAGTTCTTAAACTGGGTAATCACTTCTGACGAGGGACGTGATGCCATTACAAATCAGATGGGACTTACTGCTCCATATGATACATTTACAGGTGATTACGAGACAAAGAATGCATTTGCACAGGCTGCAAACAAGTTAATGACTGACGGAAAAACATCTGTAGCATGGAGCTTCAATGCTACTCCAAACGTAGATGACTGGAGAGCGGATGTTGTTTCTGCCCTGACTGCCTATACCGCAGGTGAAGGTGAGTGGGATGCTGTAAAGACCGCATTTGTTGATGGATGGGCAAATCAGTGGAAGATCGCCCATGAAGATGATGCACAGTAATCAAAGATGATGGGAAAAGGGGTAAGTGGCATGCCGCTTACTCCTTTTTTAAAAGAAGCACCTGCAGTGCAGGCTGGTACTGGCAGGGGCTGCAGTTAGTGAAAGGAATGTATTATGGAAAAAGCAATTAAAAAATATTTCCCGATTTTTCTGCTTCCGACAATGATTGCATTTGCAATTGGATTTATTGTACCGTTTGTATATGGAATTTTCTTATCTTTTTGTAAGTTCACAACCGTTACAGACTGGAAATGGAAAGGGTTACAGAACTATTCGAGAATCTTTTTTGTAAACGGAAAGTTAGACACAACATTTATTCATTCATTATGGTATACAGCGTTATTTACGGTTGTATCGGTGCTGATCATCAATGTGATTTCATTTCTCATTGCGATGGCACTTACCAAAGGCATCAGGGGTACCAATCTTTTCCGTACCGTATTTTTCCTGCCCAACCTGATTGGTGGTATCGTACTCAGTTATATCTGGTTAATGATTTTTAACAGCGTATTATCCAATTTCTCCAAGACAATCGTATCCACACAGTGGTATGCGTTCTGGGGTATGATTATTGTAGTATGCTGGCAGCAGATCGGATATATGATGATTATCTATATTGCAGGAATCCAGAATATTCCGGGAGAATTAATCGAGGCGGCAAAGATTGATGGTGCAAATTCCTGGCAGCTGCTTCGGCATGTAACACTTCCGATGCTGATGCCGACGATCACCATTTGTACATTCCTGACGCTGACCAATGGATTTAAGTTATTTGATCAGAACTTCGCTCTGACCGGTGGTAATCCGGCTAAGATGTCACAGCTTCTGGCATTAAATATTTATGACACAATGTACGGCACGACCGGATGGCAGGGCGTTGGTCAGGCCAAAGCGGTTATCTTCTTTATTCTGGTTGCAGTTATTGCGCTGGTTCAGAATAAACTGACCACAAGCAAGGAGGTGCAGGACTAATGGCTAAAAAGAATAACAATCAGGTAAGTGCTGTCCGTCAGGCAAAACATAGCTGGATCTGGACACTGGCATTTACGGTTATCAGCATTTTATGGATTGCACCAATTCTGGTAGTCCTTTTAAATTCCTTTAAAAGAAAAGCCTTTATTTTCAGACATCCGTTTACACTTGGAACAGAGCCGCTTTCCGCTGGCTGGGATAAATTTATCCATGGTGTTGAACGTGCATTCTGTGGCTGGCTGAACTATTCCAACGGTATCCGTAAGACAAATTTCTGGAACAGTTTTGGGATTTCCCTGTTTATTACAGTAGGCTCGGTTGCATTGATTATTATCTGCTGCTCCATGTGTGCATGGTATATTACCAGAGTCCATACAAAAGTGACGAAAACAATTTATGTACTGTGTCTGTTTTCCATGATTGTTCCATTCCAGATGGTAATGTTTACGTTATCAAAATTTGCAAACCTTTTACATCTGTCCAATCCTCTTGGAATTATTGTTGTATATCTGGGATTTGGAGCGGGGCTGGCCGTTTTCATGTTTACCGGCTTTGTAAAGGGAATTTCCCTGGAAATTGAAGAAGCTGCAATGATTGATGGATGTACACCATTACAGACCTTTTTTAAGGTGGTTTTTCCAATTTTAAAGCCAACGACGGTAACGGTAGCAATCCTTGAGGCAATGTGGGTATGGAATGATTACCTTCTGCCGAGTCTGGTGTTGAATATTAATAAGTATAAAACCATTCCGATCGCAATCCAGTTTCTGAAACAGAGTCATGGACAGATCGACTGGGGTGCCATGATGGCAGTACTTGTTCTTGCAATTCTGCCAATTATTATCTTTTATATTGTGTGCCAGAAATATATAATAGAAGGAGTTCTTGCAGGTGCTGTCAAGGGCTAGAAAATAGACCTTTCGTCTGTATATACGAGGTGAAGGAATGACAATTGTAGATATTGCGAAAGAGGCAGGATATTCTGTCAGTACGGTTTCCCGTGTCCTGAATGGAAGAAGAGATGTCAGCGAAGAAGCCCGTGACCGCATTATGCGAATTGTGGAAGCTTACCAGTTTGTACCAAATAACAATGCCAAGCATTTAAAACAGACCGTGAGCCAGAGTATTCTGATTCTCGTAAAAGGTACTTCGAATATGCTGTTTACAAATATCATAGAGGTAATTCAGGATACTATCGAGGGATCGGATTATTCCCTGCGGGTGCATTATCTGGATGAAGATGCAGATGAAGTGAAAGAGGCTGTGCGGATGTGCAGGGAACATAAACCGATGGGGATTTTGTTCCTTGGAGGTAATATACAGTACTTTCATGAAGAATTTGAACTGGTCAATGTTCCGTGTGTGCTGGTGACAGATCGGGCGGATAAACTGGGATTTCGGAATCTTGCATCAGTTTCAACAGATGATATGGCAGCTGCGGAGATGGCGGTTGATTATCTGTTTGATCACGGACATCGCGATATTGCTGTTATCGGGGGAGATATGGCATTATCTTCCCCAAGTAAATATCGTAAAGCAGGAGCGAAGCGCAGCTTTATAAAACATGGCTGTGAATTTGAGGAAGAAAGTTATGCGGTAGCGCGGTTCTCATATGAGAGTGCATACAATGCCATGAACCGGATGCTGGCTTCCCAAAGATCCATTACAGCGGTTTTTGCCATGAGTGATGTGATGGCAGTTGGTGCCATGCGCGCAATTTTTGATGCGGGTCTGCGGGTACCGGAGGATATCTCGGTGATCGGATTTGACGGAACACTTCTTGCAGATTATTATAATCCAAAGATTGTGACGGTTTGTCAGGGGTATGAAAAGATTGCCAGAAAAAGTATTGATCTGTTGTTTGGCATGATTGATCTCAACAAACCGGCCACACATGAACTGGTTCCATTTAGTTTAAAAAACACAGAGAGCGTAAGCTCTATTTGATTTCTGCTTATTTTTAAGAAGCCGTGCAGCGTTGCTGCACGGCTTTAATTGATGGAGGGACGGAGCAGCCGGTAGATGGCTGCTGCAAGTGGCACGGCAAACAGGATTCCCCAGATACCGAATGCCCCACCGCCGACAATGACTGCGGCAAGTACCCAGATGCCGGGCAGCCCGATGGAATGTCCGACCACACGGGGATAGATAAAATTGCCTTCGATCTGCTGGAGAATTGTTAAAAAGATAAGAAATACCAGTGCTTTTACCGGGGAAACCGTAAGAAGCATACACGCACCGGCTGCGGCACCGATATAAGCTCCGATGACCGGCAGCAGTGCGGTTACACCTACCAGACAACCGATCATGGCAGCATAGGGGAGACGCAGAATCCACATGCCGATGGTACAAAGCATACCGAGGATTACGGCCTCTATGGTCTGCCCTGCCAGAAAATGATGGAAGGACTGATTGAGAACCGTCAGTACGTAACGTATTTTTTTCCCTTGGAAAACACCGAAACACCGGTCGATCAGGGAACTGCCCATCCGTAAGAGGGATTCTTTGGCAGCAAGCAGATAAAAAGAAAACATCAGTCCCGGCAGAAAAATTAAAAGCCAGCTGCCAAGTTTCTCCAGGGAAGTTTTCATGCCTTTTGCCAGACGGGGGATTTTTACAATCAGTGTATCCCAGCAAAAGGGTTCATTCATCCATGCCCGGATTTCGTTTCCCATGCCAAGATCCATTTGCAGATGTTCGTTTGCCCACTCACACAGTAATTCTAAAACCTGGGGGAAATCGGTTGCGATGATCCGGATGCAGGATAACAGCTGAGGGACGATCATCCACCATAAGATCAGGATCACAAGCACAAGCGAAAGGTAGGAGAGTGTCATACATAGGGGACGCTGTAAGGGCGCAATGGCTGCCATACGGCATATTCTTGCATATCCTTTTTCGTAAAAACACATAAGGATATTAACTACATAGGCAATCATACAGCCGATCAGTAAGGGAAGGACTGCGCGGAAAACAGTTTTTGCAATTACTGCCAGAATGGGCAATACATAAAATAGTGAACCATACATAGGGCATACTCCTTTTCCTCTACAAATATTTATTAGTTTGGGCAGAAGAAAGCGGGATTATGTAAAAATAAGGAAATGTTAAGGTAGAATCATGGTTTCGCCCCTTGAAATCATGGAGAAAGAAAGCTAGAATACAAAACAGATGATAGAATCAAAAAGTATTGCTTATTTAAAGAAGGGATCCGATGATGAAAAAAGGACTGGTCATGGAAGGCGGAGCCATGCGCGGAATGTTCACCGCCGGAGTCATCGACGTGATGATGGAGCATCAGATAACATTTGACGGAGCGATGGGGGTGTCAGCAGGGGCAGTGTTTGGCTGTAATTATAAGTCCAATCAGCCGGGACGTGTCATTCGTTACAATGCAGCGTACTGTAATAAACCGCAGTATGCGGGACTGCGCACATTTTTGAAAACAGGGGATATGTTCGGGGAACAGTTCTGTTATCATGATATCCCGGAGCATCTTGATCCGTTTGATTATGAGACTTACCGCAAGAATCCGATGGATTTTTACGTGGTGGTGACAGATGCAAAAACCGGGAAAGCTCTTTACAAAAAAGTGGATCGGTGTGATAAGAAAGAAATGGAATGGATGAGAGCATCGGCATCCATGCCGATTGTGTCAAAGCCGGTCTGCGTGGATGGATATGAATTGCTTGATGGAGGCGTAGCAGATTCCATTCCGGTGCAGAAAATGCAGGAACTTGGGTTTGATAAAACGGTAGTGGTTCTGACGCAGCCGCGGGATTATGTGAAAAAAAAGAATCAGCTGATGCCGCTGGCGAAAGTATCGCTTCGCAGGTATCCGGCGATGATTGATGCCATGGAACACCGGCATGAGCATTACAACGAAGAACTGGAATATATCCGGGGAAAAGAAGAACGTGGGGAATTGTTTGTCATTCGTCCACCCAAAAAGATAGAAGTCAGCAAAGTAGAAAGAGACCGGCAGAGACTCCTTGCCGCCTACCGTATGGGACGGGAGACGATGAAGGAGCATATGCGCAGTCTCGAGCGGTTCCTGAAATAAGCACCTGTTACAGGAATCGATAAATCAGGATCGCCAGCACAATTCCGATGATGCCGGCGATCGTTATTTTTATGGTTAATCCAAATGTGAGCACCAGAATTCCCAGATCAAGTACCAGTGGGTTGGAAAGACCAAAGGTCTGTCCGTAATTCAGCCAGCGGAGAGCCGGAACACCGGCACTAAGCTGACCGATAAAGCCACCCAGTACAACACCTGCGAGAATCATCAAAAGAAGTGCCCAATAGTTTTTCCCAGCAGTTCCTTTTGCCATAAAATATCCTCTTTTCTAAAGTCTAGACTCCTATCATATCATAAAAAGTGAAAAATCACAAAGGATACATGTTTTTTGTATAGAACAGCATTGAAGCCTTTGGTTTTTTGTGATAAATTAAACATATCGGCATGAATTGGTATATGGGGGAGGACAATTGAAAAAAATAGCATTGATATCAGACGGCTGGCGCCGGATGATCACGTATGCCTGGGTAGATGGGATCATCCGGCGGATCAGGGAACTGGATGAGGATATTGCTTTGTATCAGTACAATTGTTATGGCAATTGGAGCAAAGATGCATTGCATAATACGGGCGAATATAATATTTATAATCTGCCGGATCTGTCAGCGTTTGATGGAATTATACTGGATGGAAGCAATATTGTGGATGTCCGGCAAAAAGAAAAGATTGTAGAACGCCTGCAGAATTGCGGGGTTCCGGTTCTTTCCCTGGACTGGTATATCAGCGGATTTTATTATGTAGGCGCAGATAACCGGCGTCCGATCCGTGAACTTATGACACATTTATACGAAGTGCATGGATGCCGCAGATTTGTTTTTGCCGGAGGCCCGGAAGATGCTTTCGGAAATTTTGAACGTGTTGCTGCGTACTGCGAATGCCTGAAAAAATATGGAATGACATTGGATGACAATCCGATTTTATGTGGGGATTACGACTATGAGACCGGCGTGAACTATATGCGGGAGTATGTCCATAGCGGCTCGAAACTTCCGGATGTGTTTGTCTGTGCAAATGACAATATTGCGGCAGGAATCTGTGCAGAGGCAGAACAGTGGGGGTACCGCGTACCGGACGATTTTCTGGTGACGGGCTTTGATAATCTGGATAAGGCAGCCTATTTCCGTCCGCAGATTACGACTGTATTTCAGGACCGGGAGGAGATCGGAAAGCTTTGTGTGGATGTACTGCTCCGTATCTGGGAAGGAAAACCGGTGGAAGAACGCAATTATATTCCGGTTACCTGTATTTACGGAGAAAGCTGTGGCTGTCCGAATAACGGCATGGTAAATTACCGTGAATATATAAAGGAAAAGATTGTCGCCGCAGTCAAAAAAGATGAGGATGATTCCCTTCTCGTGGAATTGGAAGCGCAGATGGCAAGGTGCAATGGTTTCCGGGAAATTTTTGAATATATTGTTGACTATTTCCAGAAACTGAGATGTGACGGGGTATATTTTGTGGTGGACCGCAAGCTGTTTGCGGCCGATGAGGATACGGATTTTCCGGTGGAAGGCTATGATGAAAAGAATCTTGTGGTGGCAGATGGATTTGAGAACCATAAGAGAATGGCATTTGCCAGTGTCGGGGAACTGAACCGCCATCTGGAAGAAACAGGAAGCCAGAATGCCTATCTGTTTACCCCGATTCATTTCCGGGAACAGTCGGTTGGCTATCTGGTAATGAAAAACGGACGCTTTCTGTATGATAATCCATATTATTATGACATTCACAGCACGATTGTAAAGACACTGGAAACGCAGTTTAAGCAAAAACAGCTGGAGAATGCAGCAAACAAACTCCAGATGCTGTACAACAGGGATCCGCTGACCGGTATCTGTAACCGGATTGCGTATACGGACATTATCCGTCCGGCATTTGCAAAGTATCAGGAAAAGGGAATAGCATGTGCGCTTGTCTTTGTGGATGCGGATGATTTTAAATCTGTGAATGACACATATGGACATGAATTTGGAGATCAGGTACTGATAAGAATTGCGCAGGTTCTGGAGGAGGAATGCCCACAGCAGGGATATGTATGCAGATACGGAGGCGATGAGTTCATCGGATTTTTCCCATATGCGACTTCCGAAAAGGCACAACAGTACACGGATCATGTGCAGAGCCGGCTGACCAAGGAAAACATTATGATCAGTATCGGTGTAGAGCTGACGTTTGCGGGGGGAGAAGAGACTATAGATGAGTATCTGTCACTTGCCGATCAGAATATGTACCGCCAGAAACAAATGCGCAAAGAAAGCAGGAAAAATATCGATTGATAATAGATTGACAAATTTATCTTACCAATGTATAGTAACTTAGTAGGAATACTAAGCTTTAAATGCTGTACATTTTTTTAAGAAAGAAGAGATAGATTATCATGAAGATTTCAACAAAAGGCAGATATGCCATGAGACTGATGCTGGATCTGGCATTGAACAACACAGGAGCACCTATCAGTTTAAAAGATGTTGCGAGACGTCAGGAGATTTCTGACAAGTATCTGGAGCAGATCATATCCGTATTAAACCGCGCCGGTTATGTGCGCAGTGTGCGTGGAGCACAGGGGGGATATCTGCTGCGTAAAGCACCGGAGGAGTATACGGTTGGAATGATTCTCCGCCTGACCGAGGGATCGCTGGCACCGGTTGCATGCCTCGACGAGGGAGACGATGTTGACTGTGAGAAACGGGAAGAATGTGTTACCCTGATTCTCTGGAAAAAGATCAATGATGCCATCTGCAGTGTTGTGGATCATATCACATTGCAGGATCTGGTTGACTGGCAGAGAGAAAAAAATGGGGATTATGTGATATGAGGTATCTCGAAGAGATATCTCATGCGATGTGCTCCTTATTAAAAAAGAAAAGAAAGTAGGAAGAGTATGAGTAAATTAATCTATCTGGACAATGCGGCTACCACACAGGTATACCCGGAAGTTCTTGATGCGATGCTCCCGTATTTTACGGAGCATTACGGTAATCCGGCAGCTATTTACAGCTTTGCAGGAGAGTCGGAGCGTGCGGTTGCAAAAGCAAGAAAGCAGATCGCAGATGTGATCGGGGCAAAGACCGAGGAAATTTATTTCACCGGAGGCGGAAGCGAGTCCGATAACTGGGCACTCAAAGCAACCGCAGAGGCATACAGCAGCAAGGGAAAGCACATTATCACATCCGCGATCGAGCACCATGCGATCCTGCACACAGCACAGTGGCTGGAACTGCACGGATTTGAAGTGACTTATGTCGGTGTGGATGAAAATGGTAAGATTAAGCTGGACGAGCTTGAGGCAGCCATCCGTCCGGATACAATTCTCATCTCTGTCATGGCAGCAAACAACGAGATCGGAACCATCGAGCCACTGAAGGAAATCGGTGCGATTGCAAAGAAACACGGGGTACTGTTCCATACCGATGCGGTACAGGCATTTGCACATGTGCCGATCAACGTGGACGAGATGAATATTGACATGCTCAGTGCCAGCGGTCACAAGATCAACGGACCAAAGGGAATCGGCGTGATGTATATCCGCAAAGGCGTAAAGATCCGTTCTTTCATTCACGGAGGTGCACAGGAACGTCAGCGCCGTGCCGGCACACACAATGTTCCGGGTATCGTCGGAATTGGGAAAGCAGCGGAACTTGCAGTGGCAAATATGCAAAAGAACACGGAGTATGAAATAAAGCTTCGCGATCATCTGATTGAGCGTGTGCTCCATGAGATTCCGTACACCCGCTTAAACGGAGACCGTACAGACCGTCTTCCGAACAATGCCAACTTCTGTTTCCGTTTTATCGAGGGAGAATCCATGCTGATTCTTCTCGATCAGGCAGGGATCTGCGGCAGCAGCGGAAGTGCCTGCACATCCGGATCGTTAGACCCGTCCCATGTGCTTCTGGCAATTGGACTGCCGCATGAGATAGCACACGGAAGTCTTCGTCTGACACTTTCCGAGAAGACAACCATGGAAGAGATTGATTATACAGTAGACAAATTGAAGGCAATTATCGAACGTCTGCGCAGCATGTCTCCTCTTTACGAGGATTTCGTGCGCAAAAACAAGGAGGAGTAGTATGTACAGCGAAAAGGTAATGGACCATTTTAATAACCCGAGAAACGTAGGAGAGATCGAGAACCCGAGCGGTGTCGGTACCGTCGGCAACGCAAAGTGCGGAGATATCATGCGCATGTATCTGGATATTGATGACAACGGTATTATTCAGGAAGCCAAATTCAAGACATTCGGCTGCGGTGCAGCAGTTGCAACCAGCAGTATGGCAACCGAACTGGTAAAGGGCAAGACCATTCAGGAAGCCCTTCAGGTAACCAACAAGGCAGTTATGGAAGCACTCGACGGACTTCCACCAGTGAAAGTCCACTGTTCCCTGCTTGCAGAGGAAGCGATTCATGCTGCTTTATGGGATTACGCAGAGAAGCACAATATCAGGATCGAGGGATTAGAGCGCCCGGTCAACGATATCAGTGAGAAGGAAGAGGCTCCGGAAGAGGAGTATTAAATGAAAGAAAAAGTAGTTGTAGGCATGTCCGGAGGTGTGGATTCCTCCGTGGCAGCCTATCTTTTAAAGGAACAGGGATACGATGTGATCGGTGTCACCATGCAGATCTGGCAGGATCAGGATGTCTTTGTGCAGTCACAGGAGGGCGGCTGCTGCGGACTTTCCGCGGTAGATGATGCCCGCCGTGTGGCAGAACGTCTGGAGATTCCGTATTATGTGATGAATTTCAGGGAGGATTTCCAGAAGTATGTCATCGACTATTTCGTGTCCGAATACGAAAAGGCACGCACGCCCAATCCGTGCATTGCCTGCAACCGCTACGTCAAGTGGGAATCCCTGCTGCACCGTTCGTTAGAGATCGGTGCAGATTACATTGCCACCGGGCACTATGCGCGTATCATGCAGCTTCCAAACGGGCGTTACACGATCCGTAATTCTGTCACAGCGGCAAAGGATCAGACCTATGCACTTTACAATCTGACGCAGGAGCAGCTTTCCCATACGCTTATGCCGGTGGGCGATTACGATAAGCCACATATCCGCCAGATTGCAGAGGAGATCGGACTTCCGGTTGCCACAAAGCATGACAGTCAGGATATCTGTTTTGTGCCGGATCACGATTACGCCTCCTTTATTGCACAGGAAACCGGAAAAGAGAGTATGCCGGGCAATTTTGTGGACGAGGAAGGAAACGTTATGGGGCAGCACCGCGGACTGATTCACTACACGATCGGCCAGCGCAAAGGACTGGGCATTTCTTCAACAACCCCGATCTTTGTCAGGGAGCTTCGCCCGGAAACGAATGAAGTTGTGCTCTGCAAATCTGAGAGTCTGTTTTCCCACGATTGCCATGTGGACAACATCAATTATATGGCGGAGGAAAAACTGACAGAGCCGGTCAGGGCAATCGGTAAAATCCGTTATTCCCATGCGGGGGCACCGTGTACGCTGTATCCGCAGCCGGACGGTACCTTGCTGGCGCAGTTTGACGAGCCGCAGCGTGCCATGACACCGGGACAGGCGGCAGTGTTCTATCAGGATGATCATGTGCTGTGCGGTGGGACAATAGAAAAAGAATAGCATATAACAATAAGTCTGGATTTCAGAAGTAGTGAATCCGAAACAGTAATAATAGAATACCAGGAATTGTGAGTGTGCGAAGCACAGGACAGTTCCTGGTATTTGTGGTTTAAACGTCATGAATATATATATAAGGTTTTGACAATTTCCGAAAAATCAATATATAAGTCTTTATAAATATTGACCTTGATCACAGAGTCAAATGTATATGGAACATTCAACAGGTCATTTTCGAAATAATTCACAGTGACAGTTTTTCTCTGTGGGTCAACAATCCAGTATTCCCGGACTCCATAATTTTTATAGTAATAGAGTTTGCGGATATAGTCATCCGATGGATTCCCCGGAGATACAATTTCGATGATGAAATCGGGAGCACCATTGCAGCGTTTTCCATCGAGTTTATCCCTGTCGCATACAATCATCAGATCCGGCTGTACAATCGTGAGTGGGGAATCATTTAGTTTCACATCAAAAGGAGCAGGAAATACCGAACAGCCCCCATTGTTTTTTCTTATATAATTACGTAGGGAAACGAGCAGTTCCGTCAGGATCGACTGGTGAAGCTGAGAAGGGCTTGCCAGATTATAAGCAATTCCGTCAAATACTTCCATACGTTGTTCTTCCGGCATGGATTCGTATTGTCTGAGATCCATAAGTTCCTGCGAGTATTGTATTGCTGGCATAAAAACTCCTTTCTTCTGTATAGCATAGGGAAACTAATTAATTAGTTTCCCTGTTTATGTTTTATCATACGGGAAAAAAGAGGGAAAGTCAAAAAAAATTTGTTCTTCCGAAAGAAATGTCCCCTTCTTCCGTCGCATCGAAAAAACTTATATTTAGAACAATCCACGCAAATCCGTCCCTCTGAAAAACAAAAGATCCCAGACCACACAGTTAAACAGCAATTTGTACTGGAAGAAAAACATGATTTTCCACATTCCCCTATTTACATAGTAGGGGAGTAGGCTTATAATCACACCGTAGAACTCACGGAATACGCTGCGGTCGTATTTCATGAAATGAGGTGGTAAAACGATATGATGATATCCGCAAAAAGCAGATATGCACTGCGTGTGATGGTCGATCTTGCGCAGCACAATTCCGGAGAATTCATTCCGGTCAAAGAAATTGCCACAAGGCAGGGCATTTCCCTGAAATATCTTGAAAGTATTATGACCATACTGACAAAAGGGAAGATGCTTGAGAGTGCCAGCGGAAAGGGTGGCGGTTACCGTCTGATCAAACAACCGTCGGAATATAAAGTAATTGAGATCCTTCAACTGATCGAAGGAAATTTAGCTCCGGTCGCATGCCTGTGTGAAGGTGGAAAAAAGTGCGAGAGCACCGCAGAGTGTACCACACTTCCGTTCTGGCAGGGACTAGAAGCTGTGATCAATGATTACCTTGAGAAGCATACCCTTGAGGATATGATTTCACAGAAGACGCATTCCTGTGAAAGTTAAACAACATGTTTTATATGGAGGAAATACAAATGTCTGAAAAAAACTTATTAGAGATCAAAGATCTGCACGTAAACGTTGAAGATAAAGAAATATTACACGGAGTAAATTTAGAAGTCGGAAAAGACGAAGTGCATGTTCTGATGGGACCGAACGGAACCGGAAAATCCACCCTGGGCTATGCCATCACCGGGCATCCGAAATATGCCATCACATCCGGACAGATTTTCTTTGACGGAGAGGACATCACAGAGATGCCGGTGAATGAGCGTGCCAAAAAGGGAATCTTCCTCTCCTTCCAGAATCCGCTGGAAGTTCCGGGGGTGACATTGAGCGCATTTATCCGTAATGCACTCGAGCAGAAGACCGGAAAGCGTGTCCGTCTGTGGGATTTCAAGAAAAAACTGACCGAGACCATGAAACTTCTTTCCATGGATGAGTCCTATGCAGAACGTGATTTAAATGTCGGCTTCTCCGGTGGTGAAAAGAAAAAAGCAGAAATTCTGCAGATGCTTATGTTAGAGCCAAAGCTTGCAATCCTTGACGAGACCGACTCCGGACTGGATGTGGATGCTGTCCGTACCGTATCAAAGGGTATCCAGCTTTACAAAGAAAAATGCAAGGGAAGCCTTCTGATTATTACCCACAGCACACGAATCTTAGAGTCGTTGCATGTGGATGTCACCCACGTTATGGATGAAGGAAAAGTTGTGAAAAACGGAGATGCTTCCTTAGTAGATGAGATCAACGAAAACGGTTTTGAGGAATTTGAACAGTAAGAAAGGTGCGTGCGAAATGAGAGAAAAGAGTCAGGTAGAAGATATCGACCGCAGCATCTATGATATCCGTGATGAGGAAAAAGATGCATACAGAATGAAAGAAGGTCTGACCCCACAGATCGTGGAGCAGCTTTCCAAAGAAAAGGGCGATCCGGCATGGATGCAACAGTTCCGACTGGAGTCCTTACAGATTTACAATGAGATGCCGGTTCCGGACTGGGGACCGTCAATTGAGGGACTGGACATGGATCACATTGCCACCTATGTCCGTCCACATTCCAAAATGCAGGCATCCTGGAAAGATGTGCCGGAAGACATCAAAGAGACATTTGAGCGTCTGGGAATCCCGCAGGCCGAGCGGAAATCCTTAGCCGGTGTCGGTGCCCAGTACGATTCCGAGCTGGTATATCACAATGTCAAAGACGAGGTTGCCGCACAGGGCGTTGTCTACACCGATATGGAAAGTGCCTTAAAAGGAGAATATGCGGACATGGTACACAAGTATTTCATGAAACTTGTCACCCCGCATGACCATAAGTTTGCAGCACTGCACGGAGCCGTATGGTCCGGTGGTTCGTTCGTCTATGTGCCAAAGGGCGTGCACGTGTCCATTCCGCTGCAGTCTTATTTCCGGTTGAATGCCAAAGGAGCCGGTCAGTTTGAGCATACACTGATCATCGTGGACGAGGGCGCAAGCCTTCATTTCATCGAGGGATGTTCCGCTCCGAAATATAACGTAGCAAACCTGCATGCAGGCTGCGTGGAGCTGTTCGTCAAAAAAAATGCAAAGCTTCGTTATTCCACCATCGAGAACTGGTCCAAGAATATGTACAACCTGAATACCAAGCGTGCCTCCGTTGAGGAAGGCGGAACGATCGAGTGGGTTTCCGGATCGTTTGGCTCCCATGTGGGCTGCCTGTATCCGATGAGCGTTTTAAAGGGGGAGGGTGCCAAAATGGAATTCACTGGTGTCACATTTGCCGGACACGGACAGAATCTGGATACCGGTGCCAAAGTGGTACACGCAGCACCAAACACCAGCTCCTATATGAATACCCGTTCCATCAGCAAAGACGGCGGAATCAGTACCTTCCGAAGCAGCGTGGTTGTGGCAAAGGATGCCAAAGGATCAAAATCAGCAGTATCCTGTCAGTCCCTGATGCTTGATTCCGAGTCGCGTTCGGATACGATTCCGGCCATGGACATCCGTACCAAAGACGCAGCCGTGGGACATGAGGCAAAGATCGGAAGCATCAGCGACGATGCCGTCTTTTATCTGATGTCACGAGGCATGACGGAAGAAGATGCCCGGGCACTTTTGGTCAGCGGATTTGCAGACAACGTATCCAAGGAACTTCCGGTCGAGTACGCGGTTGAGATGAACAACCTGATCCGGCTGGAGATGAAGGGAAGCATAGGTTAGGAGGAGAACAATGACAGAAATGACAATCAATAAACTTCCATCGAAGACCTGGTATTGGTTACATGTCAACGAGACCAAGCTTCCGTGGGACAAAGAACATACAACAGAACTTCCGGAGGAAACCGTGACAGCGGGAAGCACCGAAGAGGTACGCTTTTCCATTACCGGAGAGGGAAGATACAGCAGCAAAAAGATCCATATCATAGCACCGGCCGGTAAGCAGGTGACCGTGTTTATGGATTATCAGACAGAGGAAAAACTTGCCGTAAGGACAAGCCTTTCGGTGGAAGAACATGCACGGGTGCGTCTGGTGCAGCTGCAGCACACAGCAGAAAATTCCCTTGTGTACAATCAGATTGAGGGAGAATGTGCAAAAAATGCCCGTATCGAGCTGGTACAGATTTATCTCGGAAAAGGAGATATCTATTCCGATACGACCATCAACTTAAATGGCGATGCAAGCACCTTTAGGAGCGATATCGGCTATATCGGGCAGCACACACATATCATCGACATGAATGAAGTGGTCAACCACTTTGGAAAGCATACAGAGAGTGAAATCAACGTGGGCGGTGCCCTGCGCGACGGTGCAAAGAAGATCTTCCGTGGAACGATTGATTTTAAGACCGGCTCTTCCGATTCCGTCGGAAACGAGCTGGAAAATGTACTGATGCTTGGCGATGATGTGGAGAATAAAACCGTTCCGGTGATCTTATGCTCCGAGGAAAATGTCGTTGGTAATCACGGTGCAACGATTGGGGAACTTGATGAGGATACCATGTTTTATTTTGCCAGCCGCGGAATCGACAAAGAGCACGCGGAAAATATTATGGCAAGAGCAAACATTGACCGCCTGAAAGGAATCATCAAAGACGACAGCTTTGCCAGAATGATTGACGAAGAACTTGGGGAGGTGTAGCATGACCGATTATCGCAAGGACTTTCCACTGCTGTCGGAAATCGGGGAAAATACAGTCGATGGCAGGGAATGGATCTATATCGACAATGCGGCAACTTCCCAGCGTCCACAGTGTGTCATTGACGCAGAACGCGATTTTTACCTGAAACACAATGCAAATCCGCTGCGTGGAAATTATCCGCTGAGTGTGGAAGCAACCGAACTGTATGAAAATGCCAGAAAAGGCGTGCGTGATTTTATTGGAGCCAAATCCGCGCGTGAAATCATCTTTACCAGAAATACCACAGAGAGCATGAATCTTGTGGCATACAGCTATGGTTTAAACAATGTAAATGCCGGGGATGAAATCCTCGTTTCGATCATGGAACATCACAGCAATCTTCTGCCATGGCAGATGGTTGCGCGGCAGACAGGAGCGGTACTCCGGTTTATCGAATGCCGTCCGGACGGATCGGTGGATCTTGATCAGGTAAAAGAACAGATTACGGAAAAGACAAAAATCGTAGCAATCACACAGATTTCTAACGTGCTCGGACGTGTGAATCCGGTCAAAGAGATCGCAGCCATGGCACATGAAAAAAATGCCATTGTCGTGGTGGACGGGGCACAGAGCACCCCGCATATGCCAGTCAATGTGCAGGATCTGGATGCAGACTTCTTTGCATTTTCCGGACATAAAATTTTCGGACCGATGGGAATTGGTGTGTTATATGGAAAGAAAAAACTGTTAAAGAAAATGCCGCCGTTTCTTTCCGGTGGCGAGATGATCGAATCCGTGACCCGCGAGAGCGCAAAATACGCAGAACTTCCGCATAAGTTCGAGGCGGGAACCGTAAATGCTGCCGGTGCCATAGCACTGCATGCTGCCATAAAATATGCACAGTCTGTTGGCTTTGATGTGATGCAGGAGCGGGAACTTGCCGTGACAAAGCGTGCGTTTGACGGATTGAAAGAACTTCCACATGTGCATGTACTTGGATCCGACTGGGCCGAAGAACACACCGGAATTCTTACATTTACAATTGATGACGTGCATCCACACGATGTGAGCGAGATTTTAATCGCCGATGGCATCTGTGTGCGTGCCGGACATCACTGTGCGCAGCCGCTGCTTAATTATCTGGGCATCAGCTCCGCCACCAGGGCAAGCTTTATGTTTTACAATACCGAAGAAGAAGCCGACAAATTTGTAGCAGGCATCGCAAGTATAAGGGAGCGAATGGGATATGGAAAATAGAAGTTTTTATAATGAAATCTTAACCGAGCACAACGTGCGCCCGGAGTTTAAACATGATCTGCCGGATGCGGATATTGTGCTTGAGGGTGTCAACCCGAGCTGTGGGGATGATATTTTCCTGAAATTAAAGACGGATGGCGACACGATTACCGACGGTGCATTTGTCGGGGACGGATGCGCGATTTCCCAGGCTTCCGCAGATATCATGCTTGGCATGATTGTCGGAAAGAAAAAAGAAGAGGCCCTGCAGATGGGGAAAATCTTTATGAAAATGATCAAAGGCGATGCCAGCGAGGAGGAGATTGATTCTCTTGAGGAGGCATCGGCACTCCGCGATATCGCCCATATGCCGGCGCGTGTGAAGTGTGCAGTCCTTGGCTGGAGAACTTTAAAAGAGGCTTTGCTCGGTGAGGATGCGGACGATGATGACGATGAGGATGATGAGTAATAAAGTCGGAGGGTTTTTCATACACATATAGATAAAAATACACGATGCTTCTTATAGGATACGTTACGAATTTTGTGCAGTTTCTGGCTCTGTTAAAATTTTGGAGTCTTAATTGTGGCAAAGCGGAGTAAAATATAAGGAGTATCGTGTATTTTTTTAGGGGTATAAAATAATATCGTAAAAAGTAGTTGACAGCGTTTGGGAAAGGGTGTATATTCATAACAACAGATAATTCCTACTAAAGAAGTATGAAAATAAGGGATTAGATCAGAGAGAGTAAATTGGAGGATAATAAAATGGCAAATATTTATGAAGGAACATTGGAACTGATCGGACACACACCACTGGTAGAGTTCAAACACATCGAGAAGAAGTTTGGCCTTGAGGCAAGACTTCTTGCAAAGCTGGAGTACTTTAACCCGGCAGGATCTGTTAAGGACCGTATTGCAAAAGAGATGATTGAGCAGGCAGAGAAGGACGGAAAATTAAAACCGGGCTCCACCATTATCGAGCCGACATCCGGAAATACAGGTATCGGACTTGCGGCAATCGCAGCAGCAAAGGGATACCGCCTGATCATCGTTCTTCCGGAGACCATGAGTATTGAGCGTCGTAACATCATCAAGGCATATGGTGCAGAACTTGTTCTTTCCGATGGAAGCAAGGGTATGAAGGGAGCCATCGCAAAGGCAGAGGAACTTCACAAAGAGATCGCAGACAGCTTCATTCCGGAGCAGTTTGAGAACCCTGCAAACCCGGCAGCACACAAGAAGACAACCGGACCGGAGATCTGGGAAGATACGGATGGAAAAGTCGATGCATTTGTAGCCGGTGTCGGTACAGGCGGAACCATCACAGGTGTTGGTGAGTATTTAAAATCCAAAAACCCGGATGTAAAGATCGTTGCCGTAGAGCCTGAGACATCTGCAGTATTGTCTACCGGAAAGGCAGGTCCACATAAGATCCAGGGTATCGGAGCCGGATTTATTCCAAACACACTGGATACCAAGGTTTATGATGAAGTAATCCCGGTTTCCAATGAAGACTCTTTCGAGTATTCCAAATATATTGCAAAAGAGGAAGGTGTGCTGGTAGGTATTTCTTCCGGAGCTGCATTAAAGGCAGCCATCGAAGTGGCAAAGAGACCGGAGTTCAAGGGAAAGACTGTAGTTGCCCTTCTTCCGGACAGTGGAGACCGTTATTATTCTACGGATCTGTTCAAGGATTAAGATAAAATTCGGAAAAAGTTCAGACTTTATTTATTCCGTTTTGCGGATGAATCCATTATAATAAAGGCATGTGGAAACCAGACAGGAAAGTCCATGTGCGGAGAGCTTCATGGAAATTTATTTCCGTGAAGTTCTTTTTATTTAAAACAATTGGGAAAGTTTGTGCTCCGGCGGACTCCCGTGTGGTGGCTCCGGCTGCGGCCTCTCCGATACGCACGAATTAGACAGAATCTTAGAATTTGCGAAAGTGATTGCGTGGCTCTAATTTTGTGTCCGGGCAATGTTTCGACAGCGGCGCGGTTTGTGTCCGTCTGCCAAGGATGCGCTCAGAATTTCTAGTCTGCCTAAGCGGAGCACTTCAAAAATTTTATGGCGCCCGCTCCCGGTTATGTCTCCCTACGGACTTTTTTGAATGACCTTAAATAAATGTGGTCGCAAACACGACCCGCGGGCACAGTATTTTGAAGCACTCCGCTAAGGCAGACACGAAATCCTTCGGACGCGTCCTTGGCAGACGGACACAAACCGCGCCGCTGTCGAAACTTGAACGAACACAAATCATCAAAGGAGTCACGCAGTCACTTTCGCAAATTCTAAGATTCTGGATATTGAGTGCGTATCGGAGAGGCCGCAGCCGGAGCCACCACACGGGAGTCCGCCGGAACTAAGAATTTCACAATTATTTATATAGAGAATTACAGGAGAAAAAGAGGAAATAGATATGAACGAATTAAGTAAAGTAGTAAATGCGCAGCTGCAGCAGGCAGCGGAAAACCTTGTCCGCAACCATCTGATGTCTGATGAATTTTTGGATTTTGTGGAGGAAAATACAAAACCGCTGGATACGCTGATGGCATATTACAAGTGCGCAATCATGGAAGTAGAAACGAAGTTTAAAGTGTTAAACGAACAATTTTCGCTGGAATATGACCGTAATCCGATCGAGTCCATCAAGACACGTGTGAAATCGCTGGACGGAATCGTGCGCAAAGTGCGCCGGAAAAATATTCCGTTGACGCTTTCGGCGATTGAACAGAACATCAATGATATAGCAGGAATCCGGGTTGTGTGCTCTTTCCCGGAAGATATCTATCTGCTGGCGGACTGCCTGCTTCAGCAGGATGATATCCGTCTGATCGAACAGAAAGATTATATCAAGCATCCGAAGGAAAACGGATACCGCAGCCTGCATCTGATCGTTGCAGTACCGATTTTTTTACAGAATGAGAAACGGGAAATGAAAGTTGAAGTACAGCTTCGCACCATTGCCATGGATTTCTGGGCGAGTCTGGAGCACAAAGTGCGGTACAAAAAGAATGTTCCGGCAGATGAAACCGAGCGTCTGGCACAGGAACTGAGCGAATGTGCACAGATCAGTGCAGATCTGGACCAGCGGATGCAGAATATCCGTACCCGCCTGGCAGATGCGGAATTACAGCATCCACAGAAACAAAAGAAAGATGAACAGATCCTTCTGGATGTGCTGGGACTGTAATGCCGCTGGTGCTCACAGGTAAGCATGAGAACGGTAACTTCTTTATGCACTGTGCTCCCATGGACGTACTTTCAGATGGACACCGCGGCTGTCGGCGATGCGCTGACACGCCTTAATGTCTTCTTCCGGAAGAATATCCACGATCGACAGCTGCGTGTGTGGGATAAGTTTTCCACATTCCTCTGCAAAATCAAGCATTGCCTCATAAGCATGAGGGAAGGATGGACGGGTTACTTTTTCGTACTTTTCTGCAGTTGCCTCATTCAAGCTGATGGAGATGCTGTCTACGACCTCTGCTAATTCCGGCACAATGTCACGTTTATAATACAGGTTTCCCAGACCATTGGAATTGACACGGATCGGGAGACCTGTTTTTTCTTTGACATATCTGGCACTGGCGATCAGATTCTCCAGTGCACAGGTCGGTTCCCCATAGCCACAGAAAACAAATTCTTTGTAGCCGGTGAAATCAAAGGCATCAATTGCGGCAATAATCTCACTTAAAGAAGGCTCTGCTTTGTGCCAGAGGGTATCCGCATCACCCACACCATCAAACTGTTTACGGATACAGAACGTACAGTTGCAGTCACATTTATTTGTGATATTTGCATATACCTGATCATTGTACACATATAAAATTTTTGCCATAACAATTCCTTCTTTCTATCGTATGGATTAATCAATTGCGAAATTCTTTTCCGGGTTTCCCGTTTTTACACGTTTGAATCTGCAATCAGGTCAATAAGAAATTTCTCGAAATTAACGCCATCGCGTCCCGGTGTATTTTCTTTCATGGTATCCCCGATACTGTGGGATAAGAATTTCCCTGCAAGCAGAATCGCATCTTCCGTGCACATGCCCTTTGTGCGGCAGCCACACAATACAGAGGCAAACAGATCCCCGGTTCCGGAAAAACTCCGGTCAAAAAACGGCGATTCGTGCCGGTAAATTTCATTTGCAGTGGCAGCAATATTATAAATGACGGGATGTTTCTCGCCACGGCATTTGACACCGGTGATCACGACATCCTGAGGGTGTGAAACCTTTTTTTGCAGACGCTGAGCCACATCTTCTGCCAGTTTTAGCAGATCCGTGTTTGTCCTGCAATGAAGTAAGGCATCTTCCGGGATGTCTGCCAGCAGACAGGCTTCCGTCAGATTCGGTGTGATCACGTCTGCTTCGAGCGTCAGTTCTTTCATTCCATTTAACAGCTCCGGAGTAAAAAATGGATAAGCATTTCCGTCATCCCCCATAACAGGGTCAACCAGAAGAAACGTATGTTCTTCCCGAAAGTGGTGGATGAAATCAAGCACCTGCGAAATCTGTTTCGCCCCGGTCAGAAATCCGCTGTAGATGGCATCAAAATGTGCGTTATTTTTCCCCCAGGCATCAATATAGTCCGGTAACATGGCGGTCAGATCGGTACAGTGATAACAGGAATAACCGGTCTGGCCGGTCAGTACGGCTGTTGCAACCGGACAACACTGCACGCCCAGTGCGGATAATACTGGAATCGCTGCCGTGAGAGAACACTTTCCGAAACCGGACAGATCATGGATAACAGCTGCTTTTTTCATGGAAAACCTCCGAATTGGTGAAAATAGTTCTTTGTATCTTAGTATAGTGCGATCTATCGGTGTGTATATATCCAAAATGGGAAAAAAATATAAATCCAGTCTGCAAAAAATCATGTACAACTATTTGTGTTTTGATGAAAATAACGGAAAAAGCAAGGTTACACTGGACAAATATGGTAAAAAGTAATAAAATTATAAGCATATAGGGGTGGGGTTTATACAAAAATCATAATAAGGAGTGCGTTTATGGAACTGATTTACACAAATGATTTATGCACCGGATGCAACAAATGCGTGCGGGGCTGTCCTGTACTTACGGCAAATATTGCAATACAGGAAGGTTATGTAACGGTAGACCCGGACAAATGTATTGCATGTGGGGAATGCTTTGATGTCTGCCCACATGAAGCGAGAGACTATTATGATGATACGGACCGCTTCTTTGAAGACCTTGCATCGGGAAAGAAAATTTCCGTGATACTGGCACCGGCATTTCTGGCAAATTATCCCAAAGAATACCAGCGTGTGCTGGGATATTTAAAGAGTAAGGGAGTCAACCATATCTGCAGTGTATCGTTCGGTGCGGATATCACAACCTGGGGATATCTGAAATACATTACGGAACACAAATTTTTCGGGGGCATTTCCCAGCCGTGTCCGGCAGTAGTCACCTATGTGGAAAAATATATACCGGAGCTGATTCCGCGTCTGATGCCGGTACACAGTCCGATGATGTGTACTGCTATTTATATGAAAAAATACATGCAGGTCACAGATGAAATTGCTTTCATCAGCCCGTGTATTGCCAAAAAATTAGAGATTACCGATCCCAATTGCGGCGGATATGTTTCTTATAATGTAACTTTTGAAAAGATGATGAAGTATATCGGAAACGATTATGAAGGATGTGAACCATATACCGATGAACTGGAATACGGACTGGGTTCTTTGTATCCGATGCCTGGTGGACTGCGGGAGAATGTAGAACATTTTCTTGGGAAAGAGCAGGTAGTGCGTCAGGTAGAAGGCGAGCATGAGGCATATGAATATCTGCGTTCCTATGCAAAACGTATTCAGCAGAATAAAGAACTTCCGTTTATGGTAGATATCTTAAATTGCGCGAAGGGCTGTCTCTACGGAACTGCCACAGATTCGAAACGGGGAACCGATGATGTCATGCTGACAATCGCAAAACTGCGAAACAGCAAAACCAGTGCAAAACAGGAGAAGGCACACTTTGGCAGGAAGAGCAAAAGTAGGAGTCCGTGGGCAGAGACACTGACACCGGAGGAACGTCTGAAAAACTTCATGGACGCTTTCGGGAAGCTGAACATCAACGATTTTATGCGCAGCTACACCAACCGTGCAGTACATATTGAGGAACCGTCCGAACAGGAGAAGAACCGCCTGTTTGCAGAAATGAAAAAAGATACCTATGAGGAACAGCACAGGGACTGCGAATCCTGTGGATATTCAAGCTGCACCAACATGGTACGTGCCATCCACAATGGAGTCAACGTAAAAGAAAACTGTGTGCACTATGTGCGGGGCATGGCAGAGGAAGAGACAAAAAAGATTGCAGAACTTCGCAATCAGGAGCGGACGGAACAGGAAATCCGCCAGCAGAAGATTACAGATATCACAGACCGGTTTATTACCCTGAGTGATAACATTGCAGAACTGAATACGGCAAACGAGGAATCTGCAAATGAAGCAACCAATCTGGCACAGTATATTCAGGATATTTCCCGTCTGTGCGATGAACTGAATGAGTCCATCCGTATCATGTCGGATTTCATCAGTGTATATAAAAAGAGCAATGAAGATATTTCTGCCATTGCGGGACAGACAAATCTGCTTTCGCTCAATGCCTCCATTGAGGCGGCGCGTGCCGGTGAGAACGGAAGAGGCTTTGCAGTGGTAGCGGAGGAAATCCGTACACTGTCTGATTCCACGAAAGATCTTCTGACACAGAACGACCAGAAAGCCGAGGCAATTCTTCCAAAGATTACACAGAGCATGGATTCGATCAAAGATCTGGTAGAAAGCATGAATACCATGACGCAGAAAGTGTCAACGATTGCCGCAAACACGGAAGAAATTTCTTCCCAGACGACCTATGTACAGAATATGACAGAAGAAATGCGGGATGAGGTGAAGGAACTGTAGATGAAAAAGGATGCGTATTACACATCCGGGCAATTTGCAAAAAAAGCACATGTGACACTTCGCGCGATCCGGTATTATGATAAACAGAATATTTTAAAACCAAGTGCACGGACTGCCGCAGGAGCGCGGCTGTATACGGATGCAGATCTGGCAAAACTCCAGCAGATCCTTTTATTAAAATATCTGGGATTTTCGCTGGAAGATATCAGGGAGATGACACTTGCTGCGGCAGATCAGCAGTATCTTCTTGAATCCATGCGGATACAGAAGAAGCTGCTGCGGCAGAAAATGGACGAAATGCAGGCGATGGATGAGGCGATTGACCGCACCATAGAAGCCATCCAGACGGAACAGGCGATTGACTGGAATAGTATGCTGGATCTGATCCATCTGACGGCAGTAGAACGAAGCCTGAAAAACCAGTACCAGAATGCGGCAAATATTTCTGCCCGGATTCGCCTGCACAGGGAGTATTCCATCAATCCGCAGGGGTGGTTTCCGTGGATTATGCAGCAGTGTAATCTGCAGCCGGGGATGCGGATTCTGGAGCTCGGCTGTGGAAATGGAGCACTATGGACCGAAAACAGAGAACAGCTGCCTGCGGATCTTTGGGTCGTTCTCTCGGACAAATCAGAAGGAATGCTAAAGGATGCCCGGCGTGCGCTGGGAGAGGACAGCCGCTTTTCTTATAAAAAATTTGACTGTGAAAAAATTCCGTATGAGGAGGAAATGTTTGATCTTGTGATTGCAAATCATGTGCTGTTTTACTGTGAAGATATCCCACAGGTGCTTGCAGAATGTCGGAGAGTCTTAAAAAATGGGGGACGGTTTCTATGCAGTACCTACGGAAAGCAGCATATGCGGGAAATTACCGATCTGGTGCAGCAGTTCCATAAAGAAATCGTTTTATCAGCGGAGGTGCTGTATGAGCGGTTCGGGCTTGAAAACGGAGAAAACCTGTTAGCACCGTATTTCCCGGAAATTCAGATGCGAAGATACGAGGATGCGATTGAAATAGCGGAAGCAGAACCGCTGATTTCCTATATTCTTTCCTGTCACGGAAATCAGAACCAGCTGCTTTTGAACCAGTACAAAGAGTTCCGGGAATTTGTTTCTGCCCGCGTGGCAGATGGATTTCATATCACAAAAGATGCCGGAATCTTCCTGTGCAGAAAATAATTAGAAAAATCTATAAAAAAGACTTGAAGGTGACCTAGCGTCACCTTTTATAATGGAAACAAATACAGGAATCGTAAATGCACACAGGAGGAAATACTCATGACCATTATTGTAACGGGCGGTGCCGGTTTCATCGGCAGCAACTTTATTTTCTATATGTTAAAGGAACATCCGCAGGATCGCATTGTTTGTCTGGATTCCCTGACCTATGCGGGCAATTTGTCCACACTCGCACCGGTGATGGAGCAGCCAAATTTCCGTTTTGTCAAATTGGATATCTGCGATCGACCGGGCGTATACAAACTTTTTGAGAAAGAAAAACCGGATGTCATCGTCAATTTCGCGGCAGAGTCCCATGTGGATCGTTCTATTGAGAATCCGGAAGTCTTTTTGCAGACCAATATTATCGGTACTTCCGTGCTGATGGACGCATGCAGGAAGTATGGTATTTCACGGTATCATCAGGTATCCACGGATGAGGTGTACGGAGATCTGCCGCTGGATCGTCCGGATCTGTTCTTCCATGAGGATACACCGATCCACACCTCCAGTCCGTACAGCACTTCCAAGGCATCTGCGGATCTGCTTGTTATGGCATATCACAGAACGTACGGCCTGCCGGTGACGATCAGCCGCTGTTCCAACAACTACGGTCCGTATCAGTTTCCGGAAAAACTCATTCCGCTTATGATTGCAAATGCGCTGGCAGATAAGCCGCTTCCGGTATACGGAGAGGGACTCAATGTGCGCGACTGGCTGTATGTCGAGGATCACTGTAAGGCGATTGACCTGATCCTGCGCAACGGAACCGTCGGAGAAGTCTACAACATCGGCGGACACAATGAGATGAAAAATATCGATATCGTAAAACTCATCTGTGAATATCTCGGCAAGCCGGAGAGCCTGATCGAGCACGTACAGGATCGCAAGGGACATGACATGCGCTATGCCATCGATCCGACCAAGATTCACAACGAGCTGGGCTGGCTGCCGGAGACGATGTTTAAAGATGGTATCCGCCTGACCATCCAGTGGTATCTGGATCATAAGGAATGGTGGGAGAACATCGTAAACGGGGAATACCAGAATTATTACAAAGAAATGTACGGAAAGAAAGGCATATAAATATGAAAGTATTCGTGACAGGCGTTGCCGGACAGCTGGGACATGACGTGGTAAACGAACTGACAAAGCGCGGACATCAGGCAGTCGGTTCGGATATTGCACCGACACTGGAATCCTGTGCATCGTATGTGCCGCTGGACATCACCGATGCGGCAGCAGTGGAACAGACAATCATGCAAGTACAGCCGGATGCCATCGTGCACTGCGCCGCATGGACCGCTGTCGATGCAGCAGAGGACGAAGAAAATCAGGCAAAAGTCAGAGCCATCAACGTAGATGGAACGAAACATATTGCGGAAGCGGCGAAAAAAGCAGATGCCAAAATGGTCTATATCAGCACAGATTATGTGTTTGACGGACAGGGCGAGACTCCGTGGGAGCCGGACTGCAAAGCATACGCACCGCTTAACGTATACGGACAGACGAAACTTGGCGGGGAGCTGGCAGTGGCACAGACACTGGAAAAGTATTTCATCGTTCGTATCGCTTGGGTATTTGGATTAAATGGAAAGAATTTTATCAAAACCATGTTGCAGGTAGCAAAAAATCACCCGCAGGTACGTGTGGTAAATGACCAGATCGGCACACCAACCTATACCTATGATCTGGCAAGACTGCTTGTTGACATGATGGAAACCGAAAAATATGGTTATTATCACGCGACAAACGAGGGTGGTTACATCTCCTGGTATGATTTTACAAAAGAAATTTACCGGCAGGCAGGGCTTTCTACCGAAGTGCAGCCCGTGACAACCGCGGAATACGGTCTGTCCAAGGCAGCGCGTCCATACAACAGCAGACTGGAAAAAAAGAAACTGAAAGAAAATGGATTTACACCGCTTCCGACCTGGCAGGACGCACTGGGACGGTATCTGCAGGAATTAAAGCAACAGGGGGAACTTTAAGATGAAGGGAATTATATTGGCAGGCGGCGCCGGGACACGGCTGTATCCGCTGACCATGGTAACCAGTAAACAATTGCTTCCGGTATATGACAAACCGATGATTTATTATCCGCTGTCTACACTGATGCTGGCAGGCATCCGTGATATTCTGGTCATTTCCACGCCGGAAGACACGCCGAGATTTGAGGCACTTTTGGGAGATGGAAACCAGTTCGGACTGCATCTGTCCTACAAAGTACAGCCATCTCCGGACGGACTTGCGCAGGCATTTCTGCTGGGAGAGGACTTTATCGGAGAAGATGCCTGTGCCATGGTGCTTGGGGATAACATTTTTTATGGAAACGGATTTGGAAAAATTCTGCGAAATGCCGCCAAAGATGCCAGGGAAGGACAGGCAACCGTTTTCGGTTATTACGTCAACGATCCGGAGCGTTTCGGAGTGGTCGATTTTGATGAGAACGGAAAAGCCGTTTCCATCGAGGAAAAACCGGCACAGCCTAAGAGCAACTATGCCGTGACCGGACTGTATTTCTATCCGGCAGGCGTGAGCGCGATGGCAAAACAGGTAAAACCGTCTGCCCGCGGGGAACTGGAGATTACGACGTTAAATGACATGTATCTGCAGCAGAAAAACCTAAATGTACAGCTGCTCGGCCGTGGCTTTGCATGGCTTGATACCGGAACGATGGACAGCCTGCTGGATGCAGCGGCTTTCGTACAGATGATCGAGCACCGTCAGGGCGTGACCATTTCCGCACCGGAAGAAATCGCATATATCAATCAGTGGATTGATAAAGAAAAACTGCTTGATTCTGCGATACGCTATGGGAAGAGCTCGTATGGAGAGCATTTAAAAGCAGTCGCAGAAGGCAGAGTGAAATATTAAAATCAGCGTAACTATTCTGAGGGGGTTCTGAATAGTTATAAATCAGCATGAAAGAGGAAAAAACAGTGGGACAGATAACAGTGGAAAAAAATGTCGGCGGTATCGAAGGGCTGTGTGTGATTACACCGGCCGTACACGGGGATGCCCGCGGATATTTCATGGAGACATACAATGAACGGGAAATGAAAGAAGCCGGATTCGATATCCAGTTTGTACAGGATAACCAGTCCATGTCCGTCAAAGGTGTACTTCGCGGACTGCATTTCCAGATCAACTATCCGCAGTGCAAACTCGTGCGCGCTGTGCGCGGTAGCGTATTTGATGTGGCGGTGGATTTGCGGGAAGGTTCCGCAACCTACGGAAAATGGTACGGAGTGAAACTTTCCGAGGAAAACAAAAAGCAGTTTCTGATTCCGGAAGGCTTTGCGCATGGCTTTCTGGTCCTGTCCGACGAGGCAGAGTTCTGCTATAAAGTCAATGACTTCTGGCATCCGAACGACGAGGGCGGCCTGGCATGGAATGACCCAAAGATCGGTATCCGGTGGCCGGATGTGACAGGTGGGTATCGCGGAATCCCGTCGGCGGAAGGATATTGTATGGCAGATGGGACACCGCTGACACTTTCGGAGAAAGACCAGAAGTGGCCTGGATTAGAGGAAAAATAAGAAATATCTAAAAACAACATAAGAAAGTAAAAAGAAGTGATGATGTATAAGAAAAAACAATATATCATCACTTTTTTAATAATTGATTCCGTTAACAATTTGATGCGAACAGTAACGATGAGATTATTTCGGGTGTTCGGGATGCAAGAAACTGCTTGATGGAGAAAAATAAATAGTAGAGCTCTTTAAATAAGGCAGGGTTAATAAATTGGCGAGCCTTTGACAGAGCCTGTTTTGAAATATCAGGGAAATCAAGGCTTCCAAGATCTTCCCGAATACGGGAAAGATTTTGAAACATGGAGGCCTTTGAAGTGTAAAGCAGATACATAATTACTTGAAAAAGAGAAAGCTTTCGTTTGCGAATAAAATGATTTTTCGCACGATGAGGTTCCAGTTTTTCTGGGGTTGTGATATACTCCTTAATGGATTGAATGATATTTTTGCATATGTCGGTTCGATTCATAAGACATACCTCCTAAGTGTGATTAAGTTTGTCGCTGCAACGACATTTTCCTTGATTAATAGGTCGCAAAGCGACCTCACTTTTGGAGGTTTTTGTCAAGTCTTTTTCAGAAAAAAATCAGAAATTTTTACAAAAAAATAAAGCCCTATAGCCTTGAAAAATCAAGGCTTTGGGGCTTAAGTTGACCACATTGGTGCCTGACACAATAAACTCACATGTTATAACAAGGAAGATTTTAAGGGAGACGAAAGAAAAATGGCAGGAATTGTTATTAAAATTGTAATAGAAGATACGCATCCTCCGGTATGGCGCAGAGTCGTTGTGCCGGAGCATATCAGTTTTTATGATCTGCATCAGGTCATACAGACCGTTTTTGAATGGGAAGATGCACATATGCACATTTTTGAAGCACCAAAAGACCGTTTTGAAATTGTCACAAATGCAAGAGATGCATATACCGATTATTTTCCGGAGAAGAAAATTTCTGTTTCTGCTATTGCAGAGCGTGAAAGCTGGGTTCGTTATGTGTATGACATGGGAGATGACTGGCGGCATAAACTTACTTTCGAAAAAAGAATGGGAGACTATGACAAAAATTATGCACTTTTATTGAAAGCGAAAGGGAACAGTTTTACAGAGGATTCCGGCGGCATCCGGGGTGGTGAACAAATGACGGGATATGATGCGGCAAGCATCAACCAGCAGCTGGAACAGATGCATTTTAAAGAGGTTGTTCCGTCAAAAAAGGATCAGCAGAAACTGGAACAGATTTATATGATGCAGAATATTCAAAAAAAGGTGAAGGAGCTGGTCAGACAATCAATGGAACGGAGGAAGGAAGGAAAAACGCTGGAACCGGATCATTGGGAATCTGCACTGGGATCAGCAGCATCGGAAATTGATAAAGAATTATTGGCATGGAGAGATTTTTGCGGGGAAGATGAAAAGGGATCTGTCTGCAAAATGGCACCACGCAAGACGAGCCGGGAACTGTTGGAACGGATGGGAAATGAAATATTACAGAATCTGGAATATGCATTGTATCAGGAAGACGACAAGCCGGATTTACCGACAGCAGACAGGGTACTTGATAAATTGCAGAAGCATCCGGAATACTATTTTTGCGTATTTGACCCAAAGGATATAGAGGAATGTTTAAAATTCCAGTCGTTTGCCTGTCAACAGAAAAATGACATGGATGATGGAACGGTTGAAAAGGGAATTGCATTTGGCTTCTGGCATCTGCAGATACCGGAAGGGACAGAGGCTGCGTATCTGTTTCCGGCACTGGATTTCGAAGAACGTCTGGAAAGGATTGTGCATACGGACTGGGAAAAGCAGTATGAGGATATGCAGGAGTTTTCGGATAAAATTCGGAAGGTCTTACTTGCCTATGGCATGATAGAACAGAATGCTTTTTATGATATTTTTGAAAAACAGTGGAATACTGGAATCGAAAAGCAGGATTTTTTGTGTCTTGTATATCTGAATGGTGTGATTGCCGGAAAATTTGACATTCATGAGGGGTCATCTACGAAAGAACGTTTTTTGTGTATGGAAAATCTGGATGTGGATACTGTTTTTATGCAAAGAACAATATATGCAAAAAATCTTTCCTATAAGCAGTTCACGAAAAAAGAACTGGAGAAATTCACTAAGCCTTTGTATGAGACCGATCAGCAGTGGAGTGTTGCTGAAGTGATTGCAAAAGATTATTTTGGGGCAAATCATGCAGAGGCGGAGAAATTTGTGATTTTCTGTTATGTGGATGTATTCAGTGGTTATGGAGTCGGCCAGATATTGGAAGACATGGAAATCTACGAAGCGGAGTTGCCGCTGGTACAGTTTTGTGGTCTATGGCAGCTTCTTCAATGGGAGGTTATGAATACACGGCTTCCAATGCTGAATGGGTATTCAAGGATAGAATACCAGGAGCTGACAGGAAAAAGCGCATTTTCTCTGGATGTATTTGACGAAAGGGAACTGGAAGACACGGTAGAAGTGGAAACGGGACTGGAAGATATGCCAGCGCAGACACAGGAAATGATTTATCATGCGCTGTTTGACCACAGAGGGGTAGAAAAAGCCAGGGCATTGGAGCAGGTAACCCGTCATTTGAAAGTACATAACAATGAACTGGATGTTCTTACCGCGTTGGCTTATGCGGATGCAGAAAAATATACAAAGGCATGCAATATATTAGATGATGTGGCAGACCGCACGGAGGACGAAAGTGTCATAAATATGATTGATGTGTTATGTGACCGCGCAGAGAACATCTTATATAACAATCGTACTTTCGGAGATCCATTTATGGATGTAGAGATGAAACCGACTTACCGCCGCGAAACACCAAAAGTTGGAAGAAATGATCCGTGTCCTTGTGGAAGTGGGAAAAAATATAAAAAGTGTTGCGGAAAGTAGTTTTTCTAATGAGGTGACCAAAATGTTGAAAGAATATCTGGATGAAAATAAAACCGGTATCTATCAATTGAGCAAGTCTGCGCAGATTCCATACAGCACATTAAACGATTTGGTAAATAAAAAGATGGTGCCCGCGTAAAAAGTTATGTGGGGAGAAATATGTTGTACTTGGAATATAAGTATGAAGATTTTTCGGAAACTAAACCGCTGTTTTCGATACAAAATATAGATCCGTTGTATCTGGAATCCATATGCATACCCTCTGCTTATTGCAATTCGTTATCTTCCAAGAAGGCCTGCTCCTGCATAAACGGCTGCCAGACCACCTATTATACTAAGTACAACATACCCTGCTGCACACCAGGGATTTCCCTGCTCTATTAACTGATTGGTTTCCAATGCAAACGATGAAAATGTCGTAAAACCTCCACAGATTCCAACTTTTAAAAACAATATCAGCTGCGGATTCCAGTCCTTTTTTCCACCGGCTGCCACCACCAGACCAATCACAAACGCTCCTGCTATATTGATCAGCAATGTCTTAATCGGAAACCCATTCTGGGAACCGACCGGAAGCAGTCCGATCAGATAACGCAGGACAGCTCCAAGGAATCCTCCCAGCCCAACGATGATGCAATTAATCACTTTTTCTTCCTCCATGTTATGGTGTGTAATCTCTTGGATCATAAATCTATTTTCCAATTACCACTTTACAGTCCTTCTTATAGCATGCTATTCCATATTTAATAAAATTACGCATGCCATCCTGCTTCAGCCTGGCAATATAGTCCTTCTCCTCGATCTGCTTTAAAGCCTCGACACATGCTGCGTCCATATCACCATCCTCAGCATACTTTAACTCGATTTTTTCCGGATTTTCTCCAAAAATGCATTGCAGAATGCTTCGAGCGTTTTTCCATCATTTCTGGATACATCACGGAACCACTCTCTGATTTTCTTTATAAAAAGATTTCGTATCTCTTTATTTGGAATAACCAGACGATAGCTGCCTTGTTCGGTGCGCCCCTGCTGTGTCAGATAGCCAGTGGTAAAAAGCACACTCCAGAGGTTTTCAATTTTATTATCCAGCTCATCGTAAGTGAGTTCCTGGGAAATTTCCTTTTCGATGCACTCTCCTGAAATCAGGCGTTCAATTTCATCTTTGGTTCGAATATCCGCTTTATTGATAAATCTGCGGACAATCGCGTTTCCGCTGGAATTCGACCAATAATCCTGCGGTGTAATCGTCTGATCGTATTTTAATTGATCAACATAATTAATTACATCCCACGGACAATAAACATCTGCCTTGCCAAAGTGATATCCATCATACCACTCTTTCGTTTCCATCAAATAATGATGCGTCCGTGCCTATTTCAAAAAAGGCACGCAGCATACTCATATTCAGTGTCTTTCCAAAACGACGAGGTCTCGTAAAAAGATTTACTTCACCCCAGTTTTGCAGCAGCTGCTCGATGAGTTTTGTTTTATCGATATAGTAAAATCCCAATTTCCGGATTTTTTCAAAATTATCGATTCCTACTGGCAATTTTAATGTCTGGCTCATAAAAACCTCCCATAAAATAATCCGCTACACTATGAACTCTAGTATAGCGGATTGCCTCATAATTTACAACAAATCGATATATTATCCTTTTCCAGTCGGAAGTTTATTGTGTCAGCCACCAAAATAGTTTATTGTATCAGGCACCACTCAATATATTTTTGCAACAAAATGAAAGCTCTCAGACACTGTACTTATATACAGAGAATTGAGGGCTTTTCTATATGGAAAAATGATGTAAATCATTAAAATAATTCTGTGTGAATGGTATAGTTATATAGAAACAGTTACACAAGATGTATTATATATAAAACCTCAATCATGTATAGAAAGACAATTGTGAACAGAAAATCCTAGTTTGCTGTGTCTCAATTGTGTAAGGAATAGAAGAAGGGAGGTACGTAGGTGGAGCATGTTATGGAAGAAAAGTTATTGGTAAAAAGGGCGAAGCGCGGAGATGCAGGTGCATTTGCAGAGCTGTATGGAAGAATTTATAAGAAGCTGTATGCATTTGCACTGTACACGCTGAAGAATCCGCAGGATGCGGAAGATGCGGTGAGCGCAGCCGTGACGGACGCATTTGCACAGATTAAGAATCTGAAGAAGGATGAGGCTTTTTCAAGCTGGATGTATCGGATTGTGGCGAATAAGTGCAACCGGAAAATGCGGGAATATTATGAAGCGTGTGAGGAGCTGACGGAGGAAAATGCAGGTGCGAACGATGGTGTATGGACGGACACCCGCGAGGAATATATGGAGGTCCGGCGGATATTCTTCACCTTATCCGAAGAGGAACGGATGATTGTGGGAATGCATGTATTTTTCAGATACCGGACGCGGGAAATCGCGCAGTTCCTTGGGATGAATGAGAATACCGTGCGCTCGAAGGAGAGCCGGGCATTACAGCGAATGGGAGAAAAATTAAAGGGATTGAGGTGAGCATATGGAACATAAGAATGAAAATATCGATGAGATTTTAAAGAAAATAGAGGCGTCTGCAGAGGAGATTAAGGTACCGGATTCCCTTGCTCCGGAAAATATAAAGAAGAAACTGGAAGCAGAAAAAGAGAACTTTTCCGGGAAGTCGTCATCCGTAAGACATTTTCCGGTGAGACGGTTTGCAGGGGCTGCGGCAGCAGTTGCGGTGGTGGCAGCAGTGGGCGCGTCCATCTATGGCTACGGACGTATTGAAAAAGGCGATTTTGCCAATCAGAGCGGTGCAGCAAATGTAACGGCGAAAGAAGAAACGGAAACAGCAGAGCAAATTGCAGCGGCAGAAGAAAAGCTGAAAAGAGTGGGTGGTTATCATCTGGCAGAGGATTATGACGAGGTTTATGCGGCTGTAGCATATGCAGACCATACAGACCCGGGTACAGATCGCTACTATATCAATGAATCCATAGAAAAGCAGGAGTCGGCAATAGAAGATTCTGCGAATACAACCGGTGAAGCGGAGAGCGCAAAAGATGATTTTTCCGGAACGAACACACAGGTTGCGGGTGTAGATGAAAGCGACTTCGTGAAAAATGATGGAAATTATCTCTATATACAGACGAGTGAGAAGGTTTCCATTATTGATATCCGTGGGAAGAAGATGAAGACGGTCGTATCGATTAAACCGGATCTTGGTGCGAGTGATGAGATTGTGGATATGTATGTGGACGAGAACCAGCTTTATATCGTGGTGCAAAAGCGTGACACGAAACTGAGTGGCGATGGAAAGTACCACAGTGCAATGGGATATATCATAGAGGATGTTCTTAAAATTGATTCGAATGAAACAACTGAGCTTTTCACCTATGATATTACAGGACGCGCCGGAGGAAAGCTTGTTGGAACCGTGAGCATGGATGGCGGCTACCAGGATTCGCGCAAGGTCGGAGATTATATTTATCTTTTTACGAACCGTTATATAGGCGGCTATACGAAGGAGCAGCAGTCGGATATTATTCCGGAAATCAATAATGAGAAAGTTGCGGCGGACTGTATTTATGTACAGGATGACGCGGTGAATACGTTTGTGATGGCGTCGATTAATGTGCAGAAACCGACAGAGACGGCGGATGAAATGGTTCTGATGAATACAAATTCGCAGGTTTACATGGGACTGGATTCCATCTGTCTGTACGGCGAAGCCTACGAAAATGATGCAAGCTACACAGAGATTACGAGATTCAGCTATAAGGAAGGTGTGCTGAACGCAGTTGCGGCAGCAAGTGTGAAGGGAACGATTCAGGATAAATTCGCAATCTCTGAGGCAGACGGTGTACTTCGGGTTCTGACGACCGAATGGAAAATGGATGGCTCCGAGAACCAGCTTTATCTTTTGGATGAAAATCTGAAGCTAATGGGAGCGCTTCGCGGCATTGCGTCCGGCGAAGAAATCTATGCAGCGCGCTATATCGGCGATATCGCCTATTTTATCACTTATCACAATACGGACCCGCTTTTTGCAGTGGATATCAGTAATCCGGAAAATCCGAAAATGCTGGGGCAGCTGGAAGTAACCGGATTCTCGGATTACCTGCATCCGTATGGAGAAAACCTGCTTCTGGGAATCGGATATGAGACGGATCCGGACACGAGCCGGACGCTTGGAGTCAAGCTTACCATGTTTGACATCTCAAATCCGACAGAACTTACGGTGGTGGATTCTGTTGTGCTGGATGGCGACTACTGCGCGGCTGCAGCGGATTACAAGTGTGCGCTTGTGGATGTGGATAAGAATCTCATTGGATTCGAGGTGACGAACTGGGAGGCTGAATCCAAGATGCGCTATATGGTGTACTCCTGGGAGGATGGCCGATTTGTAAAGCAGATGTCAGAGAATGTCTATGAGGAAAACTACCATGACGAGACAAAAATCCGCGGGCTTTATGCGGGCAGCAGGTTTTATATTGTGAACGGGCTGGGAAGCAGCTACTGCGTGCGCTCCTATGACATGGATGCGGACTTTGAGAAAATAGATGAAATACAAAAGGGAAAATAGAATGAATAAGTGCCAAATTATGTAATTTACCGCCGATTTATGTAATGACAGTGGGATATCACAACGAGAGCAATATATATAGTTTTTCTATATTGAAATAATTGGTGCCTGACACAATAAGCTTTCAGGTATAGCTTTAAACTATGGGAAACCGCCAAAGAAAGGTATTATACAAATAAACTCTGAGATGGTAGGATAACCTCAGCAAAACAAACAGACAAAAACCAGAAAAGAAACAGGAGGTTATCGGATAAATGAGTACATTAAAGACACCATTTCGTTATGATTTTGTAGGAAGCTTTTTAAGACCGGAAAAACTTAAAAACGCAAAAAAGGATTTTGAAGAAGGAACTATCACACAGGAAGAACTTGATCGTGTGACAGATGAATGTGTGACAGAGATTGTTACAAAGCAGAAGGCAGCAGGATACCACGCAATTACGGACGGAGAATTCCGCAGAAAATTCTGGCACCTTGATTTTATGTGGGGGTTTGAAGGCGTTGCGCATGAAAAAGATGGCGGCGGTGTGCAGTTTGACGGAGAGATGGCTGACCTGGAAGCTACCTATCTGGTAGGTAAGGTAAAAGCAAAAGCGCATCCGTTTGTAGAATATTTCAAGTTCTTAAAGCAGTTTGAAGACGCACAGACCGTTGCAAAGTATACGATTCCGGCACCGGCACAGATGTATCAGCAGATGATCGTTCCGCAGAATATCGAGCAGACCAGAAAATTTTATGCGACCGATGAGGAGCTGATCGAGGATATCGGAAAGGCATACCAGGATGTGATCCGGCAGTTTTATGCAGCGGGCTGCCGTAACCTGCAGTTGGATGACTGTACCTGGGGCGCGATTGTAGGAGCGGCTGCAAAGCAGAGATATCAATCGCTGGGGCTTGATATTGAGGAAGTAAAGGCACAGCTTCTGAAAGTCAACAATCTTGCGTTGGAGAACCGGCCGGAAGATATGGTCATCACTTCCCACATCTGCCGTGGCAACTATCATTCTACATTTTTCACCAGCGGTCCATACGATTCCGTGGCAGATTATGTGTTTGCACAGGAGCATGTAGATGCACTGCTTTTGGAGTATGACGATGCAAGATCCGGCGGTTTTGCACCGCTTGCGAAGGTATCTCCGGACAAAAAGGTTGTACTTGGTCTTATCACAACCAAGAAACCGGAGCTCGAAGATAAAGAGAAAGTCATTGCAAGAATTCATGAAGCTGCAAAATATATTCCGCTTGAGCGTCTGTGTTTGAGCCCGCAGTGCGGATTTGCTTCCTGCGAGATTGGTAATAAGATCACAGAGGAGCAGCAGTGGGCAAAACTTGCACTTGTGAAGGAAATTGCAGAGGAAGTGTGGTAGTTGTTCCGGTGCGTAGTTTTGCGAAGCAAAATTTCATATGTAGTTGCGACGTTACTGTTTGCAGGGGAACCTGTGGACGGTAGCGTTTGAGTGGTGCTTGACACAATAAACTCGAATCGCAGCCTTTGCTGTAACAATCAGTCCACGATCAACACGGTCTTTCCTTCAAATGCAAAACCGTATTCTTTAATCTGATCTTCTGTAATTCCTTTCATTTTCAGTTCTTCGCTGTATTTTCTTTCCCTGATATGTGTTATTGCAGACTGCGCTGTCTCTTCCAGACTTTTTTCTTTTCTTGTGCTACGCACTTTAAATTCCAGAATCACTGCATTATCCTTTCCCGGATTCTTTGGTTCAAGCATGACATCATATCTTCCAAAACCACTTTCGCGGTTCGATTTCAAATAATATCTGTCCTGTAAATCAACAAGCAATCCTAACACAAATCCATGATAAAACCGTTCCGGTTCTGCTCCCGATGCTCTGTCTCCGGTATCAAAATAACTGAATGTCTGTAAAGCCACCCGGTTCATATATTCATTCATCGCATCTAAATCCCCGGCAAACATTGCTTTTATAAAGTCATTATAATCCGGCCGCGCTGTCGCAAACCAGTCATGAATCATTCGATGGAACATCAGCTTCACTTAAAATGATTACCTTTTTCCTATAATATTTATATAAAAATCCTGATAAATAGTTTAACGAAAGTGTAGCATCTACATAGTCCATATGATTCATGATTTTCTTATACAGATTCACTTCTTCCTTAATCAAAGCATTGTTCTCTGTTATAAAATCAAATTTGAAATATAATTGTGCAATTAGATCGCAGATTTTCTTTTGTGTCAATTCATAGGTTGGTTCTTTTATATTTGCAAATGAAAGACTGATCACCGGATACATTCCCTGCAAATTGCGGTATTTCTCCTCTTTCCAGATTTGCAGATTTTCAAACAGATCAGAGCGTCCTGCATATTCCATTGAGAAAAACTGCTCCGTCATGCTCATTGTCAACGTCTTCCCAAAACGTCTTGGTCGCGTGATCAGCGTAACACTGTCCCCACTGTCCCACCATTCTTTTAAAAACGCTGTTTTATCCACATAAAAATAATGGTTTTCTATCAATGTTGAAAAATCCTGTACTCCAATCGCAACATTCACTGACATATTCTACCTCCTTTTTTGCTATCTTTGAAGAAAGCCTTTAGACTTATTATCATCTAAGGGCTTTCTCAATCCACTTTAAATCACAAATATGCGATAGCGGATGATTTTAATAATGTATATGTCTATTTGAAAGAACGCCTGATCAAAAGCCTCCGGAGAAAAAAGGAAGTCTTAAGCGATGTATTAAAGCTTAGTGAGGAACAGAGCCTTCTGCTGGATGATCCTAATTTAGAAACGGACACATTTGAAAAAAACGTAAATAGAAAAGCAGCACTGATCGACAAATTAGAGCAGCTTGACACAGGCTTTGAGAGTTTATATGAAAAAAGTAAAAGAAGAACTGGAGAATAACAAAGATATTCACAAAGACCAGATTAAGCAAATGCAGGAATTGATCCGGCAGCTTACAGACCTCAATATGCAGATCCAGGCAACGGAGGCAAGGAATACTACAACAACATGATGCATAAGGCGTATAATGAGCCGCATTTTTTGGATAATAAGAAATAGAGTGAGAATAAAAGACCGCACAGATAGAAATATAGTGTAAAAAATCCGACAAGCTTTCGGGTATGGAGAAATCTAATCAGAAATAATGGGATGAATTTGTCAAGAGGACTAACCTATTATGATGGATTTTATGACCTGTTTGATGTGAACGAAGACATAAAAAAGATAGAGTATGCAGTTTCTCTAAATGGAGAAAAACATGTGATAGAAATGCAGGCTACAGTCTTACACGAAGAGATATTAGAATCACAATTCAATAAATTGCAGGGTTTATCCTATGTAAGGTATGAGGATGACTATGCAGAAAGTATTATGAATGTTTCAAAATTACAGATGCAAATAAAAGACAATGGACAGATTGCGTCTAATAGTGCAGTGTATGAGGGACAGATCAGATATGTCCGTAATAAATCCAATGAAGACTCATCAAGAGAGAAAAATATTATTTATATATCACCAACTCGTCATGCTGAAGGCACATTGTATTTAAATGCTGTATTAGAAACCCCGGATTTATATGAACAGATGTTAGCTATTTTAAAAGACTATGACGAAGACATTATAAGTATTAATTATGATAACTCGGAAGAAAATGGCAGGAGACGCGGCGTATACAAGATTCTTTCAAAATCTCATAAAAAAGCACTTCCGCTGAATGTTTACGGCGATGGAATGAAAAAAGCAGTTTTATTAATGAGTGCAGTGATCGCTGCAGAGAATGGGGGTTTGCTGATTGACGAATTCGAAACTGCAATCCATACATCTGCAATGGAAAATACATTCCGGTGGATTTTGGAAACATGCAGAAAATTGAATGTACAGGTGTTTGTCACATCGCACAGTAAAGAAGCAATCGATAAATTGTTGAAGTGTTCTGAGCAATGCTTAGAGGATATGGCAGTATATACACTTTATAAAAAAGAAAATAAAACTGCGGTTCGTAGAATGGACGGAAAGAAAGCAATTGATGCACAGGATAATATGGGATTGGAGCTTAGATAAATGAGAAGTGTAATTTTATGTGAGGGTTCGACGGATTTTGTTTTGCTTCAATATTATATGCGAAAAGTACATGGCTGGGAGTATAAAAAGAATGATAGTGTGCTGATTAAAGGATATAAAGCAAGAAAATGTGTTTTGAAAAAAGACCATTCTGAACTTAATATAATTGGCTGCGGAGGCTGTAGCCGTATACCGGAAGGATTGCAATTTATATTAGACAGTAATAGCTTGTCAGCGGAAGATGAAGCATATGACAGAATTGTAATCATTACAGATCGGGATGAAGTAGAAACTGAATCGGAATTTGAAACCATAATAGCAACAGAGCTAAGAAAACAGCAAATCGAATGGAAAGATGATATATCGAATGATAAATGGATTGATTTTCATTATGAAAATGGACAAGGTGACAACTGTAAAGCAAAGATATTGCTATTGGTGATACCATTTGAAGACACCGGTGCGATGGAAACATTTTTATTAGATGCAGTCGGGAAAGCAGATCCTTATGATGCCCAGATTATATCGGATTATAATCAGTTTGTGGAAAGACAAAATATATTGAAAAATATCCCGTGGGAAGAGTATACTTCAATACAAAAAAGTTTTGAAAAGTTAGAGAATCTTACAGAATGATAAAAATGCAAAAAGACCAAGGAGAAGTATCTTCATATCTAGAAAACTTTAGCTTGCGAATATATGTAATTTATTGATGATGTGACAAAAGTCGTAAAATCAATAATTCGGGAAGCAACTACTGTTAATACAAATGAGGAAATATAGTGTGAAAGAAAGTAGAGGACAGCCATAAATTGGCGCACTTACATACTTACTATGCTCCATGGGCAAAAAAATAATCTGAACTTGAGAATTTTTCCAATGTTCTTGAAATTGCAATATTAAATTTGTAACTATTAATGTCGATATAAACTATAAATGTATATAGACAAAAATATACAAATACTCAAAATTATCAAGGAGGATAATGAAATGATCATGGAGGACTGTAAAAGTGAGTTTATTGTGTCAGGCACCACTCAATACATGGAGGTATTTTCACATGCTGAATCATAATGGCTATGCAGCATACGCAAATAGCAAAATCATGACCGCTTCTCCTGCGGAACTGACACTCATGCTTTACGATGGGGCGATAAAATTTTGTAACATTGCAATTGCAGGGATTGAAGAGAATAATATCGAGAAGGCACATAACAACATCCGGAAGGTGGAAAATATTATTTCAGAATTTCAATCCACTTTAAATCACAAATATGCGACAGCGGATGATTTTAATAAGGTATATGTCTATTTGAAAGAACGCCTGATCGAAGCAAATATGAAAAAAGACAAAGAAATATTAGAAGAAGTATTAAAACACCTCAGAACCATGCGGGATACATGGAAAGAAGTGATGAAGCTTGCTGCGAGCCAGAGATAACCGGAAGGAGAAATAATCATGACAGAGAACTACATTAGTATCATGATCGAAAGCCTCCGGAGAAAAAGGAAGTCTTAAGAGATGTATTAAAGCTTAGTGAGGAAAAGAGCCTTCTGCTGGATGATCCTAATTTAGAACCGGACACATTTGAAAAAGCGTGAATCGAAAAGCAGCACTGATCGACAAATTTAAGCAAATGCAGGAATTGATCCGGCAGCTCACAGACCTCAATATGCAGATCCATGCAACGGAGGCAAGGAATAAAGAAAAGGCGACAGCCAAGTTTGCTTATATCAGGCAGCAGGCAAAGGAGATCCGCAGCAGCCAGAAGATCGTCAAGGAATACTACAACAACATGATGCATAAGGCGTATAATGAGCCGCATTTTTTGGATAATAAGAAATAGAAACTATACTGTCAAGTGTTTTTTTGAAAAAATATGAAAAACATCTTGAACTAAAAGCTTACTTGTGCTAAAATGTATGCATCATTTTGAAAACGAGGAAGGGCATATGAACAATAAGATAACACGATATAAGGTTTCTTATCACGGGTTAGATGCAGACAAATGGATTGAGAATTGCGACTTCCCGGTAAGAATGCAATATGCTACGAACAGTGGTTTTGTTAATGTAGCAGATTTATCACGAAGCAGTCAGAATATATTATCAAAGTTAAAGCATAAAAAACATAAGAAATTTGTTAATATTGGAAAGATTGACTATTAAGGAGACTATAACAAAGAACTGTTATGGTCTCTTTTTTTGGAGAGGTGAATAGAATGTCATTATTTTGTAGAGAAATCATGCTGTACAATGAATTTGTTCCAGCATTGGAACCAGAGAAACATAATTGGAAATACAGAGCATACGGACACTATGACGGAATTGGAATTGGAAAGAAAATTGAATTTCAAAATGGAAGTTCCTTTGAAAAAATATATACGAGCTGCGCAGAAAGCGACAGTGAGAATATGTCATATGCAACGCAGACCTTGCTTGGATTTTTTGAAAACGAGGAAAAGGAACATGAATTTTGGCAGACAGATAAACCATTTTTATACATTGTCTTGTTACAAGTTGTAGACAATGCATCTACGCCGTTTTATAAAGATATGTGCGATGGTAAGTTTTTAAAAAATCAATATAAAGAGAGCAGATTAAATGAGAAACAGTGGGCAAGCATCATGGTCCAGCCATACTATTCACTTGACAATAGTGATTTCCTTCTGGCGGTAAAATGTGATTATACCTCCATAGGAACGGAATATATTAATTACTTACATCAAAAGAAACAAGAAAATACTTTTCAGGTAAAAAACAGTTATAGTATTTTAGGAGTTCAGAGTGTTGTGATTGAGAATGGACTTCCTGATGATATCAGCGATGAAAAAATAGATATGATAGAACTCCGAGCTATAGAAAAAGAAGGTGGATCAATCGGACAGTTATATAAAAAGCTGAGAGAAGAATTTGAGGCTGATAAAAGCATCGAGGTAAGCCGGCTTTCATTGCTGGGAACAGAAGATGAAGCAATTGTCATCACAAATATTTCATGGAGAAAATTACTGCCATTATATAGTAAACACAATGGATTATTGTGTGACAGTTGTGCAAATTATACAAGTGCTATTTCTACGAAGATTATGTTTCATATTAATGATGATAACGCTGCTGTTATAAAAAACATGGAAAATAACGGTGAGGTGAATGAAACAAAAATATGTGATAAGATGTGCAAATTAATCAATGAGATATACAAAGATTGTAATGACGTGCGAAAAATATCAGAAAAAAAGAATTTAATGATGCTTGTTAATTCTCTACGTAGATTTGAAAAAAAGAATCAGCTATTTGCGGATTATAATTTCTTTACATTATTTATGCCGTTGTATGTATTCTTACGGTTGCTAAAAAAGGGCAACGATGGGAATACAATCTTTTACTATGAATTTATGAAAAGCATGAGATTGAGAACTCAGAATTTTACAAAATCAGACCGTGTGTTCTCACAAGTGGTAGATTTTAATATGAGATACTTTGATGTTCCAACGAAATTTATAACATTATATAGTGCTTATATTTACAGATTTAAAAAAATGCTGAATTTAAAAAATGCAAAAAACTATGAATTCTTGATTTGCCCAGGTGAAAATGGACAAATGGAAGTCAAGGAGATAATGCCAAGAGTTTCAAACGAGGAAAGATTGTTTTTGGTTGGAGTCCCAGAGAGCCAGATGTATGCCCCTAAGTTGATGTGCATTATGTTGGGGCACGAAATTGCACATTTTGTAGGAACCGGTATCAGGTGTAGGGAGAGCCGGGCAAAAAGTCTGGCAAAAATGTGTGCAAGGATGATCGCATTATCCATGCAGGCATATTTGGCAAATGAAAGTGATGCGGATATTTTGTGGGAAAATACGGGGGAAGCATGGGAAAACTGCGAGCAAAAACTTGTACAGTGGCTGGATTTTTATATAACAAGAATCCAGGATGAAAATTATCTCAAAGAATATTACTATAGTAAAGAGTGCTACAATGAAAAAAATCTGAAATTTAATAAAGAATATTATTGTCATACAAATATGCTGAAAGACACACTTTCTATGTCTATTGCAGAATTCTTGCAGGAAAGAGGAAAGAACACATTTGGCTTTGCAATCCAGAATATGTATGCCAATAATACGGATGAAAAAATAAATAAGCAGCAGTATTTTGAACAAATGGGCGAAAAATTACAGGAATGTATTAACGATTTTGTGGCACCGGTAAAAAAAGGAAATGATATTTTAAATATGCATGGTGGAATAGATCAGTTTATTTATCTGGTGAAAGAATGCTATGCAGATATGATATGTATATTAGCACTTCATTTATCGTTGGCAGATTATTTGCAGGCGTTTATTAGCAACTTGGGAGAAATGGGAAAGCACACGGATGAGATGGCGGATACAATGTTAATTGCAAGAATTGCAATTGTTATGTGCGTGGTTCGTTATCCAAGAGATAATGAATTGGAAAAATATTCAAATATAAATAAAAAAGAACAACAAATTATATGGGGCTGGGGTGATGATGAATTAGAGAAAATAGAGGAGGAATCAGAGTGCTGTGAACTGGAAGAACTGGCAACGGAATTTTCAGAACATTATATTGCAAACACATATAAAATGGATCTGAAAGCACTAATAAATAATGTGGTTGATATTATCTATGATCAGAAAATATTGAAGGAAATTATTCGGTATTTGTTAAAGTGCCGGGCAGAATATTATAGGGAGATGCTACAGGTTCATAATAAGAAGAATATAGCTGAAATCATGCAATTCTATCGTACAGTTCAGATGGATGATACAGAAAAGATGTTTTCAGAAATAGGAAAAATAATATCCCAATATGAAAAAGATATAAGGGTGGAAATGGGAGAAATGTAAATGGAAGCAACTACAGAGAAAAACGAGTATAATCTGAAAGATTTTTTGTTGAAAGTTTTTGCAAAATACAAGATAAATATAAAGAAACAGGATTTTGACACGATTTTAATTCTGGAGGAAGATAATAAAGAATTTAGAGCGGGGAGAGATCTGGAAGAAAAAGAAGAAAGATATTATGCATCGTCTGATATTAAAAAACCAGATTTTCCGGAATTGAGACAGTTGCCTGCAAAAGAAAAATATGTATTTGAGAATGAAAATACAATGTGGATCATATTTGGGAAAAATGATATAAAACCAACAGATGAATGTAGTACGTCATTATATCAGATGTTTCTTGGAGTATTTATAAGGAATCAGGATGCCTTAAGATATACATTTTTGTTTGAATATATCTTGGGAGAACTAGTAAGAAATATTACAGACACGACACAGGCACTGCTTCAGGAAGAAGATTTTTTTAAAACATTTAATGAAAAAAGAATGTTAATGCAAGAATATGCTGACTGGATTATAAATCAGTATGAATTGCCAGAACTTAGAATATTGAATGAACTGTCTGCTACAAAATATGAGAGAAGAGAATGCAATGCCCGTGTCTATTTTCAGCAGAAAGAGAAACAGACTATTGAACGATTCGGAATACAGGGACAAAATAATAGGCTGATTAAAGCAGGAAATTTAAGAATGGTTAGAAAACTGCTGGAAATTTCAAATGAAAATGGAATTGATATTTTGGCAGAAAAAATAAATAATCCGGATGGGAAAACCGCGTATGCAGTACAGGCATTATTAAATGCAACGGATGATTCAGACGACGTGGAACAAATATATATTAAATTCAAAGGATATATGCATTGGAGCCTGACTATTGGTAAAAGGGAGGTATTGATATATTATCATGGAGAATACCAGTTAGGTTATGCCAAGGAAGGTGAAAACTATTTAGAGGATATCATAAAATTAAAAAAGGATAAAAAGCTGGAACAAGTTGATATACAGATGTTAAAAGATATTGTGGAAGTGTTAAAAGAACAAAGACATGGAACGTCTGTTATTTTTATGGAAAGAGAAGAAGCGGAACGAGAGGTAAAACGTTTATGTGCCATGAACAGAGCAATACCCGTCGAATCAAAGTTGAAATATAATAAAACGGAAGAAGGAGAGAATGGATGGCATAAAGCAGCATTTCTTGGAATCTCTAATATGGATGGGGCATTGATTCTGGATTTTGACGGAAATTGCAAAGCAATAAGCTGTATAGTAGATGGAAAAGCAGTGATTCCGGGAAGAGTGGAACGTGGAGCCAGACTGAATTCCATTGCAAATTATGTTGGCTCTAAGGAAAAAGGAATCTGTATTGGAATTGTTATTTCTGAAGATGGAATGGTTGACATTTTACATAATTAAAATCCTAAATATGGAGAATTCCAAAAGAAAAATAAAAAAAGGGGTTAAGTATCTTTCACTTATGCCGATATAAAATGTAAGTAAGCAAAGAATGCTACTTCGTGAAATCCGAAATGAAGCGTACGGTCAGAGTAGGAACGTTCACAAATTAAAACAAATTTATTTCAGCATGGATGCTGAAGCACAATTCAAGGAGGAAAAATAATATGGTAGTACAGCACAATCTTACAGCGATGAACGCTAATCGTCAGTTAGGAATCACAACAGGAGCTCAGGCAAAATCTTCAGAGAAATTATCTTCTGGTTACAGAATCAACCGTGCAGGTGATGATGCTGCTGGTCTTAAAATTTCTGAGAAAATGAGAAGCCAGATCCGTGGTCTTGACAAAGCTTCTTCAAACGCACAGGATGGTATTTCTCTTATCCAGACAGCTGAAGGCGCTTTAGGTGAGGCACATTCCATTTTACAGCGTATGAATGAATTAGCAGTTCAGGGTGCTAATGATACTAATGAGAGCATTGACCGTGATGCTATCAATGAAGAGTTATCTGCTCTTACATCTGAGTTGGATCGTATCGCATCTACAACACAGTTCAACAAACAGAATTTATTAGATGGAAAATTCACATCTAAGAACTTACAGGTTGGAGCAAATTCTGACCAGAAGATTTCCATCTCTATTGGAGAGATGAACTCCAAAGCATTAGGATTACACAATATTTCTGGAACAACGACACAGTCTCAGACTGGTAAGAAAGTTACAGGATTTACCTTTGGTAAATATGCAACAAAAGCAACAAATTCTAAAGCAGGCTATGCAAGCCAGGTAAAGGCTGCAGCAGTAAGTTTAAAGGAAGCAGTTGATGCAGCAAAGACAGCAGCTGGATATATGAAACAGCTTGATCTTTCTACTGGTAGTGCATATTATATGAATGCAACAGGAAGTAGATTCGAAAAAGCAAGTGCTGCTATGACAGCTGATGCATCTGCAATAAAAGCTACAATAAGTGATGCATTTATTACAAATACAGGTAAGGCTGCAACATATGCTAATGTTCAGAACGTGATAGCAGATAAGATGACAGTTGGTCAGGTGACTACACTCACAGACCCAAGTGTTAAGGATTATGCCAGTGCAAACGCTACAATTGATGCAGTACAGAAAGCTATCAATACAGTTTCATCTCAGAGATCAGCTCTTGGTGCATTACAGAACAGATTAGAGCACACAGTGGCAAACTTAGATAACGTATCTGAGAATACATCCTCTGCTGAGTCTCGTATCAGAGATACAGATATGGCTGACGAGATGGTTGAGTACAGCAAGAACAATATTCTTGCTCAGGCAGGACAGTCCATGCTTGCACAGGCTAATCAGTCTACACAGGGTGTACTTTCTTTATTACAGTAATCAAAAATATTGTAAAATGCACAATGCGAATAAAAGAGTTGGCAATGCCAACTCTTTTATTTTAGAAAGATCCGAGGTAATAAAATATGCAGGAAAAATGTGCCAAACTCTATCATGCTTTAGAAATGATAGAAGAAGATTTTTTGGATTATCAAAACAGAAAAAACTTGTTGCCAATACGGGAACAATTAAATAATATACAGGAATTTACACTATGGTTTCTTCAACAAAATCCTCTTGAACTAGATGAACAGCTCTATGTTCAGACAAAAGAGGATATTTTGATTATTTTGAAAGATATTGTTTCAGCAATCGAAGAAAACGATTATGTTCTTATGCATGATGCAATTGTCTATGGTATTATGAAATATTTGAAAGCATGCAGCATAGGAATGGCGGAGGTAGAGTAAATGACAAACTACGAAAAAAACATTTACATACTAGGGCAATATTATCCAGATATGGATTTTAATATTGAGCAAGCAAGAAAAAATTTAAAAAAAGAAATTGGGTTAATTGAAGAGCTGTCGGAAGATGGCGAGAAGATTTTAAAAATAGAAAAAAATGGTCATTATTTATATCTGGCAGGAAAAAGATGCGCTAAGAAACCTCCAAAGGAATGGGCGGCGGAACAGGGAGAACTATGCGATAACTATACATATATTTTTTTTGGAATAGGAAATATTGGTTATTTAAGAGAATTGATTCATCATGTAAAAATAAGGTTGAATATTATTATATATGAACCATCTGTTCAAATATTTTTAAAAGTATTGGAATGGATGGACTTGGAAAATGCAATGCAAAACCATCTGATTATATTCTGGGTAGAAGGCATTGGTTTGATGACGCTTGATAGAATGGGAAGTATACTCGAAAAAGTCATGAACTTGGAGAATTTAAAGAATATACAATTATTTGTACTTCCTAATTATGATAATATATTTGCAGAAAGCTGTGAAAAGTTAATAAAAAAATGTAATGACATTGCGTTGGAGAGCAGGGTTTCATTTAATACAGCCAAATTATTTGCAGGGATTGATCCTATAAACGTGATGAAAAATGCAAAATATTTATGCACTGCGTATAAAACAATTCAGTTATATCAGACGATACCGTTGGATACCACTGGAATTGTAGTTGCAGCAGGGCCATCATTAAATAAGAATATTTATGAATTAAAAAAAGCAAAAGGAAAAGCTTTTATTGTAGCAGTAGACACGGCAATAAAGCCTCTTTTGAAAGCAGGAATTGTGCCAGATATGTTTTTTATTGTTGATGCTTTAAAACCAATAAAGCTAGTAGAAATAGATGGAGCAGAAAAGATTCCGTTGGTTGCAAGTTTAAATGCTGCACCAGAAGTCCTAGATTATCATAAAGGAAAAAAATTTTTTTACGATGATTATTATCGTTTTGCAGAAAAAATAATGATGAGAAGCGGACTGCGTTGGGGGGGTGTTGCAACAGGGGGGTCTGTTGCAACCAATGCGTTTTCCTTGTTATATAAAATTGGGTTAAAGACGATCATTCTTGTAGGACAGGATTTGGCATTAACCGGAAATAAGAGTCACGCAGATGGGACGTTTGAAGATACTATGCCACAATTAGATGTCTCAAATTGTCAATGGGTAGATGGTAATTACGAAAAAAAAGTTCCTACTAGAACCGATCTCTATACATTTCTCAATTGGTATGTGGAAACAATAAGAGAATGTAAGGAACATGAAAAAGAGTTGAGGGTTATCAATGCGACAGAGGGTGGTGCCAAAATTGAAGGTACAGAAGTGATGACGTTAAAGGATGCTATTGCAGAGACGTGTACAAAAGAGATTAACGTCACAGAGTGTCTAGACACGCTTACACCGATGCTGGATGAAAAAAACAGTGTATGGGCACACGATTATTTACTCAGTATACCAAAGGAATTCGAAAAGTTGAAGGATGAAGCACGGAAACTGAATAAAAGCTATAATGCTGTTGATAGACTTTGTGAAAAAAATCAAATCGATTCAAAACAATATTTGAAAACATTACGAAAAATCAAAAAACAGATAGCTAATATTGAAAAAAATGACATGTATCAGCTTGTAACAATGACAATGCCAGCTGCTGCAAAGATTATGAGAGATGAAGAGTTTGAGAGACTTGATTCCTTGCAGGAAGAGGGGAAAGAAATTGCGAGAAAAGGTAAATTGTACACAGAATTGGTAGGTGAGGCGGCAGATTTGTTAAAGGGTGAGTCAGAACATATTTTTGCTGAGTTGAACGAAAACTCTAATTAATAATATTATAAATTTTTTGAAAGATGGTATCAAAACTATGATTTTTTAATACTTTTTGATAACCGGATTCAGCAATGGCAATTCGTTCATCTTCATGAACTAAATAATAATGGATTTTCTGCAACAAGTCATTTTTACTTTCGAAGAAGACGAAATCTTCGCCCATAACGAAATGTTTTAGAAAATCGGATTGATAGTTTGTGAGTAGAAAACCGCCACAGGACATGATTTCCATGCAGCGAAGCGGAATCCCACTCTTGATGCTACGAAGCGTTATATTTAAATTTATTTTGCTGTCATGAAAAATGTAGGGTGTTTCTGTAAGATAATCAGCGACTCCCATATTAGATGCATTGGGAATAACGTAGTTTTTATTCGGTGTAAATATTTTTAGTGGAAAATGTGAAGCAACATCAGTAAGAATGTTGATTCGCTCCATAGAAGTTAATTTACGGCAAAGGTAATAGTCGGAAAAGATGAAACTAAGCGACTCAACACCATCTAGATTTTTTTGATAATGAGCTGCATTTTGCAATTCTGCGGTAATAGGTGGGGTAAGGCATTCCTCAAGAAAATTATAACCATACACATGAGATTGAGCCTGCATGATAGCGTCCAAGTATCCTTTAGTGTATGAAGAAATACCTTGTAAGGAATCATAAAGGTTATGATTTTCATTATATAAGGAACCTACAAAGGAAACGTCTGCTGATAAGCGGGCAGAATCATAGGGCTTTTGCAGGAGTGAATGGATGCGGCTAGCATTTACCGGAAGCGGCATATAGTAAAATGTAGATACCCCTTCTTTTTGAAATTGTGTTACCAGAGAACTGTCAAATAAAAAAATATAATTAGTAGGGTATGTGACAGTATAAGAATATAATTTAACTTGTGGACTGTCATAGACAAAAGAAACGTATTTTATGTTACATTTGTAACAGGCAGTAGCCATTAGTGGAAAAAAATTATAGGAAAAGCAAAAATCAAACTGCTGATTTTCTAATACAGAATATAATGCAGCCAAAAAGGAGTCACTTTTCCGAAGTTCATAGTCAGCGTGCGAAAATAGAGTGACAGAATCATGCCGTTCACTAAAAAAATTCAAGAAGTCTGTGCGACCAAAGCATGGCCAGTCAAGAAATAAAATATTCATAAAATAGCATCCTTTCTATCATAGATAGAATTTATTATATCATAGAATGTTATTTTTTCTACACTTTCTAGTAAGGAAAATAGAAAGAAAATTAAAATGTGAAGAGGTAATCCAATGAATGGTAAGATAGAACAATTGATTATAAGCGAACAATATGAGGAAGCATGGTTTGCAATAGCTGCATATGAAAAAAATTGTCCGCAGGATTCAGATATTGATACTTATAAATTTATTTGCTTAAGCAATGCGGATGAACCGCAGATGGCACTACAATATGCGTATGCGGCAATGCAAAATCAGCCTTATGTTGCGGATGTACATTATAATTGTGCATATGCATACCAATTGTGCGGACAATATTTTCAGGCATATGAACAGTATGCGATTGCAAAGGAATTGGCATTAGGTGGAAATCAGCTAACTGTGAGCCTGGAGAACATTGAGTCAGCCATGCAGCAAGTGTTAAATGCTGTTATGGCAGCAACCACAGCTGGGGATGTAGATAACATTGAGTCAGATAAAATATGGATTGGGTATATTGCTAATATGGATAGAATCAGTTGGGGAGTGAGAAAGCCAATCTTTCATGATGGCACCAATATGGTGGCACAGAAATACAATGATTATTACGACTTACCTGAATTATATGTTGGCATTACTGGAATGCAGAGCGCATACGATTTGATTCGCAGAAGATTGCATATGGATACAATAATGGAAGAAGCGGACATTCAAAGAATATATGCAGAAGGAAGTAGTGCTACTATTGAGTCAGAAACAGAATGTTTTGTTCCGTTAATTATGGATGAACCGGGACGATTATGCGTGCAGACAGAAAAAAAACAGGCAGAAATAGAATATAATTCTCCGTTACAGTATATTAATTATCGAGTTCCAAAAGGAAAAGTATTGATTTCTTCTGAAGACAGAGAGTTCCGGCTTGGCGAAATGGTTCCAATTATTCATGATAGAAAAAGAAAACCATTAATTCTGAATATTTTTGTTGATGGATTATCGCAAACTGTTTTAGAAAATCATATGGAAATGTTAATGCCAAATACATATCGTTTTTTTAGGGAAGGAATGATATGTACAAATGCACATACAGCTGGAGACTGGACATTTCCGTCTATTGCTTCCATTGTAACTGGACAGACGATGGCAAATCATAAGATGCTTCATTCAAAGTTATTGAGAAAAATAGATGCTGAGACACCAATTCTTTTTGAATATTTTAAAAACGCTGGTTATAATACCACAAAAATAGGGGGGAATTGGAGAATCGCGCCAAATTATGGGTATGCAAGGGGAATGAATCGTGTGCATTATCAGCATATGTATGAAGGATTTCCGATAGAGAAGGTAGTCTCAGAAGTTGAAGAGCAAATTCATACAATGCGAGAGACAGATCAGTTTATATGGATGGAAATCGGAGAATTACATTTAATAGCAGATGAATATAATGTTGCACCTCTTCAGGAGCAATTTGTGATATGGGAAAATGATAACACAAAGGGAAAAATTAACTCTGTTAAGCAGGAATACGATGAGACAAAAAGAAAGTATTATTTAAAACAGATTGAATATGTGGATCGAAAATTAGCTGGATTATATCAATATATTGAAAATAATTATGAAGAAAATGAAATTGTAATCACTTTATTTGCAGATCATGGGCAGGGTTATTTAGTTCGCCCGGAAGAGGAATTTTTGTGCGATGAAAGAACGAAGATTGCATTTATGACCAAAGGCGGCGGGGTAAGTGGAAAAACAGAGGAATTAATCTCAGCATGCGATTATACACCAATTATATGTAAACTGGCAGGAATAGAATATAATTACGAGAATACAGATGCCTCACTGCCTGTAGTGTATGGGGGTGAAAAAGAAAGGGAGTTTACTGTAACAGAAAGCATACATGTAGGAGATCCGTATCAGATATTGCTTAATGGAAGAGATTTTACTTTTTATCTGAAGGGAATAGAAAAAGTCACATCAGAATGTAGAGTTCCACTCGATACATATGAAGTGAAATTATCAGATAAAAATGGCAATATACTTCATGATAAAGACAAAATAAATTATTACACCAAATGGTGTTTAGATCATATAGGTTCGTGCAGAATATATAATAATTAACATGAGGAGCAATGCGTAATGGGAAAAGGTACATTATATTGGATAACAGGCTTATCTGGAGCTGGAAAAACAACAATTGGAAATGCGCTATATTATGAACTAAAGAAAAAGCAGGATAACCTCATTATTTTAGATGGAGATATTTTAAAAAAATTAGTCGGTAATTCGTTGGGATATTCACAGAGCGATCGTAAGAAACGTGCCTATTATTATTCTAATCTGTGCAAAACATTAACCGATCAAGGCATATCAGTGGTTATCTGTACAATCGCCATGTATGATGAAGTCAGAGATTGGAATAGAGCCAATATAGAGAAATATGTTGAAATTTTTTTGAATGTTAACAAAGATATATTGATGAAACGGGATCGCAAAGGATTATATTCTGGACAATCGGCAGGAAAAATAGAAAATGTTGCAGGAATGGATCAGGATGTGGAATTTCCAAAAAATCCGGACATTATTATTGAAAATGATGGAACTATTACAATTTCAGATTGTGTGAATAAAATCATGGAATATAAAGTGAATGTGAAGGACACATTTGATAGGGATGTAAATTATTGGAATCAATATTATCTAAGGAAAGAAAAAGAGATACAGGAACCAAGCGATTTTGCAAAATTTGTTTTGCCATATATGGAAACACACAAAAAAATTATGGATATTGGTTGCGGAAATGGTAGAGACAGTATCTATTTTTCACAAAATGGATTAGAAGTTACAGGGGTAGATGCATCAGAAGAGGCTATATCTCATCTAAATCAATACAATAGGAAAAACAGTATGTTCGTATGTGATGATTTTGTAACATGTAAAGCATTATATCAGGTTCAGTATGATTATTTCTATAGTAGATGGACAATTGCAGTATCTGAAAAACAGGAATGGGAACTATTAAAAAATGTATCATCGGCAATCAAGAAAAAAGGATTATTTTTTATTGAAGTCAGAAGTATTAAAGATGATTTGTTTGGAAAAGGAACAAAAATTGCAAAAAATACGTATTCATATAATGACCATTTCAGACGTTTTATTGTAAAGAAGGAACTAGAGGAAAAGTTGGAGAAACTAGAGTTCGAAATAATTTATGAAAAAGAAGATAAAGGTCTTTCGAAGACGACAGTATCCGATCCAGTTTTAATTCGAATAATTGCAAGAAAAAGATGATGAAGACACAGATTTTTGTTATGACTCACAAAAAATTTAATCCTCCTAATAATCCGATATATATACCGCTTCAAGTAGGAGCTGCTTTGAATCCTGATTTGGGATATATGAGAGATGATGTTGGAGATTCTATATCAGCGTTGAATCCCTATTATGGAGAACTCACAGGAATGTATTGGTTATGGAAAAACTATCATGATGCAGATTTGATAGGAGTATGCCATTATAGGCGTTTCTTTTTTAATGAAAGAGGGACACTTATGACGCAGGAAGAATATGAAACGGCATTGCAGGATGTAGATGTGATGGTTTCAAATTGCATACATGCACCAACATCTTATTTGGAATATTTTGGAAATTCTCATAATGTTAAGGATATGCTTCTTGCAGGAGATATAATCAAGATGCTTTTTCCTGAGGACACACAGGCATTTGAAGAAGTAATGCATCAAGAGAAGTATTATTTTGGAAATTTATGTGTTATGAGAAAGAGTTTGTTTGATGCATACTGTGATTGGCTTTTTACAATTTTTTTTGAAATGGAAAAATATATAGATGTAAGCAGTTATGATGATTATCATAAAAGGATATTCGGGTTTCTATCAGAGGAACTCTTAATGGTTTACATAACATCTAAGAAATTAAAAATCAAAGAAGGACATGTTGGCATTACAGCAGAGAAAGCGGAAACGGTTGAATTTAAGCTTGCAATGGTACAATTAGTCAGAACCGGACAATTTACGGAAGCAAGAAAGCTGTTTTATGATTTTCTAAAATTAAGACCCGATGTACAATTAGAATTGTCAGATATAAAAAATGAAATACCGGATATTGAGCTAATTCTTTTTATTTTAGAAAAGGAAAAAGAAGAGGGAATTAATGGAATGTACAAAGTATCACACGAACTGCCAGAACTGATTATACATTTCAGAAAAACAAAAACAATATTAACAAATTACAAAAAGGAAGGAAGTCTAAATGATTTGGCAAAACAATATTTGACTTGCAATTATGTATCGGATGTTATGAAAAATATAATTTTACTGAATATGGATTAATGTAGAGCAGAAGAAAAATGAGTAATAAAGATAAAATAATAACAGAGCTTTTAGAAAAAACACAACAAATGCAGGAACATATGGAATGGCAGGAAAAAACCATTCAGATTCTGTTAAAGTCAAATAAACAAATAATAGATTGGGTTGATGATATTGTCAAAGATCAAGAGCATTTTAGGGAAAACTATTTTTTTGAGATTTCTGACCCGAGGTTGAAGGAAGAAGTAACAGAATATTGGTATCCGGATATTGCATCAGTAGAAGAAACCTTGGATGAAATTGTTAATCATGGAAAGTCTATTGCAAGATTTGGAGATGGTGAATTTGCCACAATTTATGGGCGGGTACGTCACAAGTTCCAAACGGAACAGGATGACAGGCTTGCTGCACGGCTGTTGGACGTTCTTGCATCGGAAGATGACAGATTAATGGTTGCAATTGCAGATAATTATGGTAATCTGGAACGCTATAGTGAACAGGCAAAAAGAGAGATTCGTTTTTATTTGACAAGGCAGGTCAGAAAAGAGCATTTACAGATATTGAAAAGAGATAGAAAATATTATAATGCATATGTTACAAGACCATATGTTATGTATAATGATTTAAAAACGGATCGCTCACAAAACAGATTTGAAAATTTAAAAAAAATCTGGGCAGATAGAACATGTGTATTTATAGAGGGAAAATATACAGCACTTGGAGTAGGAAATGATTTGTTTTCAGGGGCAGAGTCTATACAAAGAATCATTGGCCCAGCAGAAAATGCTTTTCACGCATACGACAAAATATTAGAATGCTGTAAGAATCAAGCGAAAGATAAATTATTTTTATTGGCACTTGGTCCAACAGCTACAGTATTAGCATATGATTTGTGTAAGATGGGATATCAGGCGGTAGATATTGGTCATATAGATTTGGAATATGAGTGGTTTTTAAAAGGACAGGGATGCCGGACTGAAATTGTTGGTAAATATAATAATGAACTGGCAGGGGGAGATAAACCAGTAGAAATTAAGGATAAACAATATCAGTCACAAATTATGGCAGATTTTTCATAAAAGGATAGGCACTTTATATGAATATTTTATTTTATCGGTACAACAGTATATGCGAACCGGATATGATTGAGGTATTAGGAAGATATTCAAATAGCATCGACGAAATAACAATTGAAATGGATGATAAAAACATTTCATCTAAGGAATGCCTTTGTGCATTAAGTAGTGCGTTACAACAAAAAAAATATGATTTTGTTTTTAGTATAAATTTCTTTCCTGTCATTTCGGAGGTTTGTAATATATTTAAAATACGGTATGTTTGTTGGATTGTTGATAGTCCGGTTATGGAATTATATTCCCACTCGATTCGAAACTCATGTAATAGAATCTTTCTTTTTGACTATGCATTATATGAGGAGTTTTATCAGGAAAATCCAGCATGTATTTACTATTTGCCTTTAGGATCAAATTATCACCGGATAGATAACCTTATAGGTACAATTACAAAAGAAGACAAAACTAGATTTTCAGCAGATATTTCTTTTGTGGGCTCACTTTACACGGAGAAATGTCCATACAATCATTTGAAAGAAGACGGCTCTTATTTAAAGGGATATTTGGATGGATTGATTGAGGCACAGTTAAAAGTATATGGATATAATTTTCTGGAGGAATGTCTGACAGATCAGATTGTCGCTGACTTTAAGAATAAGATACCATTTTATCAGTTCCCGGAGAAATCGAATCATAATGATAAGGCGGCAATGGCGCATTTGTATCTTGGAAATAAAGTGACGGAACAGGAGCGGCTGCGTTTGCTTGGTTTAGTCTCAACGTATTTTAAACTTGATTTGTATACAGGGAGTGATACAACATCATTACCTAATGTAAATGCGAGAGGATTGGCAAAATCAATGACGGAAATGCCAAAAATCTTCCATCTATCAAAAATTAATTTGAATTTTACATCAAAACCTATTAGAAGTGGGTTGCCATTGCGTATATGGGATATTATGAGTGCAGGTGGTTTTGTATTAACTAATTTCCAGATAGAAATCCCGGAATATTTTGAAATCGGAAAAGAGATAGAAACATTTTCAAGTCAAGAAGAACTATTGGATAAGATCACATATTACCTTGAACATGAGGAAGAGCGAAAACAGATTGCATCTAATGGTTATGAACGAGCCAAGAGGGAGTATTCATTAGATACAAGAATTGGGCAAATGCTTGATAGCATATAAAAATATATAATTGAATCGAAGGAACTAATTACGATAAATTATAAAAAAGGGAGATAAACTATGTTTGAATATGATAAGATTTGCGAATTTGAAAAGCCATACATAATTGCAGAAATAGGTTCAAATCACAACGGAGATATGAATTTGGCAAAAAAAATGATTGATGAGGCAAAAAGATGCGGTGCAGATTGTGTTAAGTTCCAGTCATGGTCTAAGGATACGATTTTTTCTGAAAAAGTATATGAAGATAATTATTTTCTGAAAGATGACTATCGGAATCGTACGGATTATACATTAAAGGAAATTGTAGATGAGTATAGCATTAATAGGGAGGATCATTATTTACTAAATGAGTATTGCAAAAAAGTGGGGATAGATTTTAATTCAACACCGTTTTCTAAGTCAGAAGTAGATTTGCTTGTAGATGAGTTAGATGTACCATTTATTAAAATTGCATCTATGGATTTAAATAATATACCATTTCTTACATATGTGGCAGGAAGAGGGAAACCTGTTGTAATTAGTACTGGCTTGTGTGGATTGGCAGATGTTAGTGATGCTGTTGAGTGTCTTCAAAAAAATGGTTGTCAAAAAATTATTCTACTCCACTGTGTATCTATTTATCCTCCTGCAGACGACATGGTCAATCTTAATAATATAGATATGCTTCGGAATACTTTTGGATGTAAAGTTGGTTATTCTGACCATACCATAGGAACGGTGGCACCACTGTTGGCTATGGCGAAGGGAGTATGTATTATTGAAAAACATTTTACTCTGGATAAAAGTATGGTTGGGTGGGATCATAAAGTATCTGCAAATCCGGAAGAATTAAAGGTTATTTGCAATGCTGCAAAAGTTGGATATAAGATGCTTGGAAGTTATCAAAAAATTGTGAATGAGGATGAGGAGAGACGTAACGCATTTAAGAGGAGTATTGTAGCTGCACGCAAAATCAAATGTGGAGAGATTATAACTGAGGATGATATTGATTTCAAGCGCCCAGGTACAGGAATAGAGCCGAAATATTATTCATTTATTGTAGGAAGAAGAGCAACGAGAGATATTCAAAAAGACTGTATTTTGAGTAGAGAAGATTTTTGATTAGACTGGAGAAAGCAATGAAGACAGCGGTAGGAAGTGTTATCTTTGAAGGTGCAGAGAAATATTTGAGAGATTTTTTTTTGTCATTAGAGATGCAAACTGATCAGGATTTTTCTATTATTATAATAAATGACAATATTTCATCAGAACATCTCGACCAGATAATTAGACAGGTATCACCCAATATTAAAGAAAGACTGAGTATTGTTGATAGAACTCAAAGTAAACTAAATCCAGCAACGCTCAGGGTAGAATTGCTTCGGGAAGCTTTCTATAAGGATATAGATTTATTGATTATGTTGGATTGTGATGACAAGGCATCAAGCAACAGAGTGTGCTGTGTAAAAGAGCAGTTAGATCCTGCATATACATTTTTTTATAATGAATTATTAGATTTTAATGGTAATTCAATTATGAAAGAGCTTCCCGATTATACGCTGAATTATAGAGATATTGGACAAAGTAATTATCTTGGAATATCTAATGGAGCAATTTTTCTGAAGGGGATATCTCAGGCGTTTATCGAATCATTAGGGGAAGTTGAAACCAGAATTTTTGACTGGTATCTATATTCACGGCTATTACTGAATGAAAAAAAAGGAAAAAAGATTAATGGGTGTTATACTTATTATAGAATATATGAGGCTAATTTAGCCGGAAAATGTGAATGGAGTAGACAGGCAGTAAAAAAAGAAATTGAAATAAAAAGAGAACATTACAGACTTCTGACCCCATATGATAATTATTATAAAAACTTGTTGCAAGTTTATAGCAGTACTTGTACAGAGCAATTTACAGAGCAATTTGCAGACCAAGAGATGACAGGATATTGGTGGAGTCTGACAAATATTCAATTAGAGGAGGAACGATAAAAAATGATAGCATTGATACCTGCCCGTGGAGGATCAAAGGGATTACCGGGGAAAAATATAAAGAGTCTGTGCGGAAAACCACTAATTGCATACACAATTCAGGCGGCTTTAAATGCAAGTGGAATAAATCAAGTAGTTGTGACAACGGATAGTGAGGAGATTGCAGAAATTTCTAGACAATATGGAGCAGAAGTACCTTTTTTACGTCCAAAGGAGCTTGCCGAAGATACTTCAAGTGCTGTTGATGTATATTTGCATGCAATTGATTTTTTACAGAAAAAAACTGGTAAAGAAATTCAAAAATTTATGGTTCTTCTTCCAACAGCTCCGCTGAGAGAAGCGAAAGATATAGAGCAGGCAATAAGGTATTTTTTTGCAAAGAAAGCAGAAACATTAATTTCAATGAAAGAAGCCGAAATCCCTATTAGTTGGTATTATGGTATGGATGAGCAGGGGCGAATTAAGAATATGGGATTTGATGAACAAAATGCAGTTGAAAATCGGCAGTCAAATAGGACATATTATATTCCAAATGGTGCAATTTATATATTGGATACCAAGTTATTAAGAGAAAGGCATACCTACTATTCAGATAACACGGTAGCATATTTAATGTCACAAGAGAAATCAGTGGATATTGATTGTGAATTTGATTTTAAAATGGCAGAGCTACTTCTTTCGCAGAATTAAGTTAATAGTGAGAAAATAACAGTTAAATTATTATGATGGTAAAAGTGCATAGATTAAATAATTATATCGAAGCTCGATAGCTTTGCTAGAATGAGGATCAAAGCAAATATAGTTGATGTGAAGTTTAGGCTATCATGGATTGATGGGATGAGAACATGGAGGTTTATCTATGGACGTAGAGCAGTTAATGACATTTCTGATTTCTCCAGAGCGTACAATTGTAGAAGCAATGGAGAAGATTGATGAAAATGGACGCAGGATTCTTTTTATTACCAATACAGATAGAAAATTAATAGGGGCGATCACCGATGGAGATATCCGCCGCTGGCTGATTAAGACAGGAAATCTGCAGGAACAGATAAGCCGTCTTATGAATCGCAATCCTAAGTCGGTGTATCGAAGGGAAGTGGCATCTGCGCAGGATGTGATGAGACGATATTCGATCACGGCATTGCCTGTGCTCAATTCAAAGGGAATCGTGATTGACATTCTTTTTGAACAGGAGCAGAAAACCGAGGTGAGGGAAGGAAGTCTCTCTTTAGATAAAGTGCCGGTAGTCATTATGGCAGGAGGGAAAGGAACCAGATTATATCCTTATACCAAGATTTTGCCCAAACCGCTGATCCCGATTGGGGATATTCCGATTATGGAACGGATTATTGATAAATTCAGGGATGTTGGCGTGACGGATTTTTATGCGACTGTCAATTACCGCAAGAATATGATCAAATCATATTTCACTGATACGGCAAAAGATTATGAAATACAGTATGTAGAAGAAAATCAGCCACTAGGAACAGCAGGAAGCCTGCGGCTGATAGAAGAAGATTTTGAACAGCCTTTTATCGTGACGAATTGTGATATACTGATCCACGCAGATTACGAAGATGTCTACCGGTATCACAGGGAAAGCGGCAATGAACTGACAATCGTTTCTGCACTAAAGAATATTGTAGTACCCTATGGTGTTATCCATTCGAGCGAGAATGGTGCAGTGCAGTCCATGGAAGAAAAACCCAAATTATCATATTTTGTCAATACGGGTATGTACATATTGAATCCTGAATTGAAAAAAGAAATTCCGGAGGACACATTTTATCATATGACAGATCTTACGGATAAATTACTGAAAGAAAACCGCAAGGTCGGCATGTATCCGATTAGTGAGGATTCATTTCTGGATATGGGTGAGTTTGAAGAGATGCACCGTATGGAGAAAAAATTGGATTTGAAGTCAGAGTAGGCAGAGTAAATTACAAGAAATAATGGGTTTACATAATCAATTGAAATTGATAATAGTATTATAAGTAATTAGACGAAAGAACGAGGAATATAGAATGAAGAAAGTACTTGTAACGGGAGCAGATGGATTTATTGGAAGCCATCTGACAGAAAGCTTATTAGAAAAAGGATATGATGTAAAAGCCTTTACCTATTATAATTCTTTTAATACATGGGGATGGTTAGATACATTACCAAAGGAAAAATTAAATCAGATCGAGGTGTTTAGTGGAGATGTCAGAGATCCGAATGGAGTGAGAGAGGCAATGAAAGGTGTAGATCAGGTTTTTCATCTGGCGGCACTGATTGCAATTCCATTTAGTTATCATTCACCGGATTCCTATGTTGATACCAATATTAAGGGTACGTTGAATGTTTTGCAGGCGGCAAGGGATTTGGGAACAGAGAAGATTATGGTGACATCTACATCGGAAGTATACGGAACAGCACAGTATGTTCCGATTGATGAGAAGCATCCGTTTCAGGGGCAGTCGCCGTATTCTGCAACGAAAATTGGGGCAGATCGTCTGGCAGAGAGCTTTTACCGTAGCTTTAATCTTCCGGTTGCAATTGTCCGACCGTTTAATACATTTGGACCAAGACAATCGGCAAGAGCGGTCATCCCGACGATCATTACTCAGCTTTTGGCGGGTAAAGAAGAGATCAAACTTGGTTCTTTGACACCAACGAGAGATTTTAATTATGTGAAAGATACAGCAGCAGGATTTATAGCAATCGCAGAGTCGGATAAAACCATCGGACAGGAGATTAATATAGCAACACAGCGTGAGATTTCTATTGGAGATCTGGCGAAAGAAATTATTGCACAGATTAACCCGGATGCAAAAATTGTATGTGATGAGCAGCGGCTGCGTCCGGAAAAGAGTGAAGTAAATCGTCTGCTTGGAGCGAATGCGAAGATAAAAGAACTGACAGACTGGAAGCAGCAGTACACCTTTGAACAGGGGATTGCAGAGACGATCGCATGGATCAGACAGAATATGGATGCATATAAAACAGATATTTATAATGTATAGAAGCAAACATGATGTAAACGGGATCTGTGTGCAAGATTGACAGATTTATTGTTTTAACAAAGGAAAGAAGGAAGAAGAAAGTGAGTCGATTTATCCCATTGTCAATTCCGAATTTTGAGGGAAATGAGAGAAAATACGTAGATGATGCAATAGATCAGGGCTGGGTATCTACAGGCGGAGCCTATATTACAAAATTAGAAGAACAGATGGCAGGATTTCTTCATGTAGAGAAAGTGGCTGCCTGCCAGAGTGGCACATCTGCATTACATTTGTCGTTGTTGGAATGTAATGTACAGCCGGGAGATATGGTGATCGTGCCGACATTGACTTTTATTGCAGCAGTGAATCCGGTACATTATCAATTTGCAGAGCCTGTATTTATGGATTGTGATGACAGCTTATGCATGGATCCGGTCAAACTGCGAGAGTTTTGTGAAAAAGAGTGCCATGTAGAACAAAAACAATTAATTCACACGGCTTCTGGCAAGAAAATAAAAGCGGTTATTGTAGTGCATGTGTTTGGAAATCTGGCAGATATGGAAAGCATTATGGATATAGCGGAAGAGTATCATTTAAAGGTGATAGAAGATGCCACAGAGGCGCTGGGTTCCCATTACACAAAGGGACGTTTTGCCGGAAAGTATGCGGGAACGATTGGAGATTTTGGAGCATACTCATTTAATGGGAATAAGATCATTACAACCGGCGGTGGTGGTGCTGTTACAGCAAAAGATGCAAAAACGGTTGCACATATGCAGTATATTTCCACACAGGCAAAGGATGATCCACATTATTATATTCATAATGAAGTCGGATATAATTATCGCATGACAAATTTACAGGCAGCGCTTGGTGTGGCGCAGATGGAAGAATTGCCTGAGTTTATAAAGAGAAAACACAGTAATTATGAGCTGTATCAAAAACTACTCGATGGATTTGAACTCGGAAAATTACTTGGCTTTCGAGAAGGAACATATTCGAATCAGTGGTTTTATTCACTTGAGATTCCAATGGAAAGAGTGAATGGTTCTTTAAGGGATATCATCACAAAGCTGCAGGAAAGAGGTGTACAGACAAGGGCAATCTGGGGATTGATCCATGAACAGCTGCCGTATCAGAATGCGATAACATATGAGATGGAGAAAGCACCTTATTATAGTAAATGCATCTTGAATTTCCCGAGCAGCACACAGATCACAGAAGATGATATTGTTTATGTTGTGGAACAGATCAAGGATGTACTAATGTCATAAGGGATGGTAAAATGCAGGATATTATTTTAGTTGGCTCCGGTGGCTGTATGAGGGAAATTGTGTGGCAGATGCAGGAACAGAATAAATCAACAGAAAATTGGAATATATTAGGATATGTTGATAAAATGCCACCGGAAGAACACAGCAGCGTTACAGTTGGGAATGAAATCATAAAATATATTGGGAATGATGATTATTTGCTGGCAAGAACAGAATTGACAAACGTGGCAGTTTGTGTGGGAGAGCCAAAGCTTCGAAAAAAAATTGTAGAGAAATTGAAAAATAATAAAAATATTATTTTCCCGAACATAATACTTGGTGATACAAGAATTTGTGAGGATGTGCAGATGGGGAAAGGCTGCATTATCAGTATGGATGCAAGAATATCAACTAATGTAACGCTTGGGAGTTTTATTTTTATGAATACCGGAAGCAAAGTATGCCATGACGGAACGTTAGGCAATTATGTAACATTAAGTCCGGATGTCACATTAGCAGGAAATGTGATAGTCGGCGACAATACAGAAATTGGTATGGGTGCAAATGTGATACAGGGTATTACGATTGGAACGAATACTGTGATTGGTGCAGGTTCGGTAGTCGTGAGAGATGTGGAAGATCATTGTAAGGCAGCCGGAGTACCAGCGAAAGCCTTTAGATGATAATAAGTCTAAAGGCTTTTTAAAAGTTTGTGGAAACTATTTCATTTGCGAATAAGATGGGTTATACTACTACTATTAATGAATGAAAAAGGTATGGAGTAACCCTTGTTGCATTGGCTGGGACTTTTGCTGGATAACCGTGCATTTGTATTGACAACATCGTTGGAGAAAGAAGCCAGACGGTACATCTTTCAGCAGTATGAACAACGGAGAAAAGACATTAATAAAGCGCAGGCGGAGTATGTTATTAAACTTTCGCAGGTGTTGTGTTGCAAACCACAGGAACTGATGGAGATAAATGAATGAAAAGCCTGCTTTTCATTCATTTAAGGATAGGGTATACTATATGAAAAAGGCAAAGACAGGGGGTGACTGCAAATGTCTGCAAATATAGCAATCGGAATACAGGACTTCTCCACATTAATTGAAAATCATTATTTTTATGTTGATAAAACGGATTTTATAAAGGAATGGTGGGATTGTGGGGACAGTGTTACTCTGATCACAAGACCAAGACGTTTTGGTAAAACTTTGACCATGAGTATGGTAGAACAGTTCTTTTCCGTGGAATATTCCGGACGTTCGGATCTGTTTGAGGATTTAAAAATCTGGGAGGATAAGAAGTACCGTAATATACAGGGAACGTATCCGGTCATTAGCCTGTCTTTTGCAAATGTGAAGGAACCCACGTATCAGCTGGCAGAAAAAAAGATCTGTGAATTAATTGCGCAGCTTTATGTCAAATACGATTTTATAACGGAAAGTGGAAAGCTACGGGATACGGAAGTAAAGTTGTATAAAAAAATCATGACTGATATGGAGTATGTAGATGCAACACTTTCTTTATATTATCTGTCAGGATTTTTGTATAAATATTACGGTAAAAAAGTAATTATTCTGTTAGATGAATATGACACGCCAATGCAGGAAGCTTTTGTAGATGGATACTGGGAGCAGCTTGTGACATTCACAAGAAGTCTGTTTAACGCGACATTTAAGACCAATCCGGCATTAGAGCGTGGAATTATGACAGGAATTACGAGGGTCAGTAAGGAATCCATTTTTTCAGACCTGAATAATTTAAAAGTGGTTACTACAACATCCAATGAATATGCTGCATCCTTTGGTTTTACGGAGCAGGAAGTGTTTTCTGCGCTAGAAGGTTTCGGACTGGAAAACGAAAAAAATGAGGTAAAAAGATGGTATGACGGATTTATTTTTGGAACCCACAAAGATATCTATAATCCGTGGTCGATTTTAAATTATCTGGATGCAAAGCAGTATACAACCTATTGGGCAAACACAAGCGCAAATAGTCTTGTCGGAAAATTGGTTCGTGAAGGAAACCGCCTGATCAAAGAAAAATTTGAAAAACTATTATGTGGGGAATGTATCTGGTCGGAAATAGATGAACAGATTGTATACAATCAACTGGATGGCAATGAAAAGGCGGTATGGAGCCTTTTACTCGCAGGCGGATATTTAAAGGTTTTGTCTTATGAAAAATATCAGGATATTCCAGAAGGAACGGAACCGAAATATCAGCTTGCACTTACCAATCTTGAAGTAAAGCTTATGTTTCAGAGAATGATTCACGATTGGTTTGCCCCGGTACAGCCGGATTACAACGATTTTGTTAAGGCAATGGTTGCTGGGGATGTGGATGCGATGAATGAATATATGAACCGTATAGCATTACAGACATTCAGCTATTTTGATACCGGAGACCGGGCTTCCGGGGCTGAACCGGAACGTTTTTATCACGGGTTTGTTTTAGGTCTGCTGGTTGATTTGCGGGACAGGTATTATCTGAGGTCGAATCGGGAAAGCGGCTTTGGCAGATATGATATTATGTTGGAGCCAAAACATCCGGGAAAGGATAATGCTGTGATTCTGGAATTTAAAGTACGAAGCGCAAGAAAGGGAAAAAGTCTCGAAGAGACCGCGCAGTCTGCAATTGCACAGATCAGGGAACGAAAATACAGTGAAGAACTGAAAATGAAAGGGATTACAGATAGTCAGATCAAAGAATATGGAGTTGCGTTTGAAGGTAAGACCGTGTTGATTGTGGATTGAGCTGGTAAATATTGTCTGGTTGGTGCGCCTGAAGGGCATAGCAAGGGATACTACACCAGCATCCCAAGCGTTCCCGCCACAATCAGTACCAGCCCCCCGGCTTCTTTTTTTCCAAGTTTCTCATGAAATACAAGATAAGAAAACAGAATGGTAACCAGAATACTCAGCTTATCGATCGGCACAACGACACTTGCCAGACCATCCTGCAGCGCACGGTAATAGCACAGCCAGGAAGCACCGGTGGCAAATCCGGACAGGCAGATAAAGCCAAGTTCCCTGTGATCAATCGTGCGCACACTGTCCTGCTTTTTCGTGACAAACACGACAATCCATGCCATGATCAGCACAACGATGGTACGGATGGCTGTTCCCAGATTGGAATCAATGTTTTCAATGCCGACTTTTCCCAGAATAGAAGTCAGGCTGGCAAAGACGGCAGAGCCAAGCGCGTAGAAGAACCAGCTCCAGCCTTTTTTCCTGGAATTCTCAGAAGAGGTTTCCTTTTTCGTGATCATCAGGTAGGTTCCCGCGCCGATCAGCACCACGCACAGAAGTTTCAGTGGGCTGATGCTCTCATGCAGGAAGAGAAAAGCGAGAAGAATGGAGAGGATGGCACTCGATTTATCGACCGGTACCACCTTATCCACATCTCCGATCTGCAGTGCACGGAAGTAGCACAGCCAGGAAGCACCGGTGGCAAGTCCGGATAGGATCAGAAATGTCCAGGTTTTGGCAGAAACACTTCCGATGCCGTGTTGTGCCCCGACCAGAAATACCATGATCCATGAAAAAATAAGTACAATAATGGTACGGATCGCCGTAGCTACATTGGAATCGGTATTTTTGATACCGCATTTCGCCAGTATGGAAGTCAGTCCGGCGAACAGAGCTGACCCAAATGCAAACAGAATCCACATATACAATTTCCTCCCTGGGACAAGCGTAAAATGTTTTGGGGCATTTGTCAAAACTTTTTTCTTGTGATATGATAATTTTATCTTTTTCAGAGGTGACAGAATGTTTGAAAAAAAACAGATCATATACAGTGAAACACAGGGAGTCTGTCAGGTAGAAAATATTGTTTCGCTCTCCGCATCACGCAGGGAGCGAAAAATTCCGTACTATGTGCTGCGCCCGGTATTCGACAAATCCAGAGTATCTTATATTCCGGTAGAAAACCATCAGGTAAAACTGCGGGAGTTGTTTACCAGGGAAGAGGCAGAGGCACTTCAGGGAACGGAAGAAATGAAAAAAGATGAAAAACTGAGACAGGCCGTGGAGTATGTATTAGGAAAAAAGGAGGGATAGGATGGCACAGCAGCAGCCACAGCAGGCAATACATAAATTTGTACTTGGAAATAAAGAACTTGAAGGAAAGACAGCGGAATTCCAGTATGACAAAGGCTGGTACAGCATTACGGATATTGTAGGGGAGGAACGCAACGTAATCTACAAATCCCGCAATGCGCAGGAAGCCTATATGAAATGGAACGTATATATCGGCCGCAAAAAAGAGAGACCGTTATCCGGAAAAAACAGCGATGCGGATCATGGAAGCCGTGCGGATGGAAACAGAGCAAACGATTCCCGTGAGCATCGGAGCCGTGATTTCCGCGAAAAGCGTGACATGACAGATCGGCGTGGAAATAACCGGGGACGTCATTGACATATAAAACAGCACCGGGCAGGTGAAGACCGCGGTGCTGTTTTTGTTTAAAAAGTGAGCGGAGAGCATGGGATTCGAACCCACGTTGCGTCTATTCGACGCAAACCGCATTTCGAGTGCGGCACCTTCGACCTCTCGGACAACTCTCCCTTGAAATTCATCTCCGATGAATTTCCTACGTACATCGCTTCCGCGGAGCGGAACTTTCATGCGATGTGCTCCTTGAGGTATAGCGTAAGCTATATCTCCTACGTACATCGCTTCCGCGGAGCGGAACTCTCATGCGATGTGCTCCTTACATAGTATACAGAATTTACATACATTTTTCAAGTCGCTTATCTTGTGAATGAACAAAAATTATACTATAATACAAATGTGTATGTGAAAACATTTGGTACACAATAAGAGAATATGCAGGAGGAAACGTGCATGATGAAGATCGGAATGCTTACCAGCGGCGGAGACTGCCAGGCTTTAAATGCAGCCATGCGTGGTGTTGTAAAAGGACTTACTACGAATGTAGACGAACTGGAGATTTATGGATTTGAAAATGGGTACAAAGGGCTGATCTATGAACAGTACAGAATTCTTACAGCCTCGGATTTTTCCGGAATTCTTACCAGAGGTGGAACGATTCTCGGATCTTCCCGCCAGCCGTTCAAACAGATGCGTGTGCCGGATGAAAACGGTCTGGACAAGGTAGAGGCCATGAAGTCCACATACCGTAAGCTCGGACTCGACTGTCTGGTTATCTTAGGTGGTAACGGTACACAGAAGACAGCCAATCTGCTTCGTGAGGAAGGACTCAATATTATTCATCTTCCAAAGACCATTGACAATGATATTTACGGAACAGATGTGACATTCGGTTTTCAGAGTGCAATTAATATAGCGACAGAGACTATCGATTGCATCCATACAACGGCTGCTTCCCACAACCGTGTATTTATTGTAGAGGTGATGGGACACAAAGTAGGATGGCTTACCTTGTATGCAGGAGTGGCAGGCGGTGCCGACATTATTCTACTCCCGGAGATTCCGTATGATATTGATAAGGTCGTGGATGCGATTCATAAGCGTACAAAAGACGGAAAAGGATTTACGATTCTTGCAGTTGCAGAAGGTGCAATCTCCAAAGACGATGCACAGCTTACCAAGAAGCAGTACAAGGCAAAAGTTGCATCCCGCAGGTATCCATCGGTTTCTTATGAGATTGCAGATCAGATTCAGGAGAAATGCGGTGTAGAAGTCCGCGTTGCGGTTCCGGGCCACACACAGCGTGGCGGCAGTCCGTGTCCATACGACAGAGTATTATGTACCCGTCTTGGATCTGCCGCTGCCCAAGCAATTATGGATGGAAAATTTGGCTGCATGATCGCCATGATCAACAACAAGACCAAATGTGTGCCGCTTGGAGAGGTGGCAGGCAAGTTAAAGACGGTTGATCCGGACAGTCAGATGATTCAGGAGGCAAAACGGATCGGTATCAGTTTTGGAGATTAAATTTCCTGATATCCGGCAAAAAGGAGAAGAAAAATGTCTTACACGGCTTTATACCGTAAGTTCCGTCCGCAGGAATTCGAAGATGTCAAAGGACAGGAACACATTGTTACAACATTAAAGAACCAGATCAAAGCCGATCGCATAGGACATGCTTATTTGTTTTGCGGTACCCGGGGTACCGGAAAGACGACAGTTGCAAAGATTTTTGCAAAAGCAGTAAATTGTGAACACCCGGTAGACGGAAGTCCCTGTGGAAAATGCCCTGTATGTCAGGGCATTGCCGCCGGGACTTCTATGAATGTCATAGAGATTGATGCGGCATCGAACAACGGCGTGGACAATATCCGGCAGATCCGGGAAGAAGTATCTTACCGCCCGACAGAGGGAAAATACAAGGTTTACATTATTGATGAGGTGCATATGCTGTCGGCAGGCGCATTCAACGCGCTGCTCAAGACGCTGGAGGAGCCGCCGGCATATGTGATTTTTATTCTTGCGACAACGGAAGCACACAAGATCCCGATTACGATTCTGTCCCGTTGCCAGAGATATGATTTTCACCGGATTTCCATTGATACCATTACCGATCGTCTGGCGGAACTGATGCGCACCGAACAGGTGGATGTCGAGGAGCGCGCACTGCGTTATGTGGCAAAAGCCGGGGACGGTTCGATGCGTGATGCGCTGAGTCTGCTCGACCAGTGTATTGCCTTTCATCTGGGGGAAAAACTCACCTATGAAAATGTGCTGGAAGTGCTCGGTGCAGTGGATACGGAAGTGTTTTCCGCACTGTTGCGCCAGGTGCTGGCAAAAGATGTGACCGGTGCCATCCGGACGGTGGATCATTTGGTGGATCAGGGACGGGAACTGGGACAGATGGTGAACGATTTTACCTGGTACATGAGAAATCTTTTGCTCATCCAGAGTGCGGATGACATGGAGGAAGTGCTGGATATGTCGGCAGATCATCTGGCAGCCCTGAAAGAAGAGGCACAGATGGTGGAGGCGGAAACACTGATCCGGTATATCCGGATTTTCTCGGAACTGTCCAGCCAGATCCGGTATGCGGCACAGAAGCGCATCCTGCTGGAGATTGCAATTATCAAGCTTTGCCGTCCGCAGATGGAAAAAGATCTGTCGGCACTCAATGAGCGTATGGATGATATGGAGCAGAAATTAGAAAGCGGGGCATTTGTTTCGGCAGCACCACAGAGTGCAGCAGTTCCGGCAGCAGGTGGCACGCAGGCTCCGGCGGCACAGGCACCGGAGAAAACACAGCTTCCCAAAGCCATTCCGGAGGACATTAAACAGGTGATGAACAACTGGCGGTCGGTCATTTCGGAGATGGGAGGCATCACCAGACAGTATTTAAATCAGGCGGTGCCGACGCTTGGACCGGCGGGAGAACTGCTCCTGGTGTTTGACGATGCCAACGCGTTTTCCTATCTAAGCGACAATAAGGCAGGGTGTATTGATCATTTGAAAGAAATGATTGCGCAGCGGTGTGCAAAGCAGGTAGAAGTGCAGCTCCGCTTAAATGAAGGAGGACGCAGCGCAGCCAATACGGTACCGGATTTGCGGCAATTAATCAATTTTGATATTGAGGAAGAGAACTTCTAATGGTATGATAATACAAGATTCGTAAATAACTGAAATTAGAAAGCAGGAGGACCCCACATGGCAAAAAGAGGTGGATTCCCTGGCGGTATGCCGGGAAATATGGCGAATATTATGAAACAGGCGCAGAAGATGCAAAAGCAGATGGAAGAGGCGCAGAAGAATTTAGAGGAACAGGAAGTTACGGCAGCAGCAGGAGGCGGAGCCGTGGAAGTGACGGTTTCCGGCAAGCATGAGGTGACAAAGGTAAAACTGGCAGAAGAAGTAGTGGATCCGGATGATATTGAGATGCTCGAGGATCTGATCATGGCAGCGACAAATGAGGCGATGCGTAAAATTGACGAAGCTTCCCAGCAGTCCATGTCACAGATTACAGGGGCATTAGGTGGAGGACTTCCGTTCTGATATGGATTATTACAGTCATGAGATTGCAAAATTGATTGAAGAACTGTCTGCACTTCCGGGAATCGGAGCCAAATCCGCGCAGCGGCTGGCATTTCATATTCTGAATATGCCACAGGATCATGTGGATGCACTGGCATCGGCAATTGTTTCTGCAAAGAAAAATGTCAAATACTGCAAGTGCTGTTATAACCTGACAGATCAGGAAATTTGTCCGATCTGCAGTGACACATCCAGAGATCACAAGACGATTATGGTGGTAGAAAATACCCGCGATCTGGTTGCCTATGAAAAAACCGGAAAATACAGCGGGGTCTACCATGTGTTGCATGGTGCAATTTCCCCCATGCTTGGAATCGGTCCGAACGATATCCGGCTGAAGGAACTGATGGTGCGTCTGGAAAAAGATGTGGATGAGGTGATTATTGCAACGAATTCCAGTCTGGAAGGTGAGACAACGGCGATGTATATCAGCAAACTCATCAAACCGACAGGGATTAAAGTGACACGGATTGCCAGCGGAGTGCCGGTTGGCGGAGATCTGGAATATATCGATGAAGTAACTCTTCTGCGTGCATTGCAGGGGAGAACAGAATTATAAATATATAGCTATTCTTGTGTTTAAAGGAGGAAAGGACAAATAATGAATCATTTAGAATTGGAAAAGCTTGCGAATGAAATCCGTAAGAGCATTGTAACGGCAGTGCACAGCGCAAAATCCGGTCATCCGGGCGGATCGCTGTCTTCGGCAGATATTTTTACATATCTGTATTTCGAAGAGATGAATATTGATCCAAAGAACCCGAAGATGGAGGATCGTGACCGTTTTGTATTGTCCAAAGGACATGTAGCACCGGCTTATTATTCCACACTTGCAGAGCGCGGATTTTTCCCGAAGGAAGATCTTGTGACACTGCGCCATACAGGTTCGTATCTGCAGGGACATCCGGATATGAAGCATATTCCTGGCGTTGATATGTCCAGTGGATCTTTGGGGCAGGGAGTTTCTGCTGCAGTAGGTATGGCAGCAGCCGGAAAATTTGATCACAAGGACTATCGTGTATACACCCTGACCGGAGATGGTGAGATTCAGGAGGGACAGATCTGGGAGGCTGCTATGTGGGCAGGACACAGGAAGCTGGACAATCTGGTAGTGATTGTAGACAATAATAATCTGCAGATTGATGGGGAGATTGACAAAGTATGTTCTCCGTATCCGATTGATAAGAAGTTTGAGGCATTTAATTTCCACACGATCGTGATTGACGGAAATGATTTCGACCAGATCCGTGCAGCATTTGAGGAAGCGAAGAAGACCAAAGGTCAGCCGACTGCCATTATTGCAAAGACCATCAAAGGAAAGGGAGTTTCCTTTATGGAGAATGAAGCCGGATGGCATGGAAAAGCTCCGAATGACGAGCAGTACGAAATCGCTATGAAAGATCTTGAGAAAGCAGGTGAAGCATTATGTCAGAAGTAAAGAAAATTGCAACCAGAGACAGCTATGGAAACGCATTGGTAGAACTTGGAAAAGAGCATGAGAATCTCATCGTGCTCGACGCAGATCTGGCAGGTGCTACCAAAACCTGTATTTTCCAGAAAGAATTTCCGGAGCGCCATTGGGACTGCGGTATCGCAGAGTGCAACATGACAGGTATTGCTGCAGGATTATCTACCTGTGGGAAAGTTCCGTTTATCAGTTCTTTTGCAATGTTTGCAGCTGGACGTAACTATGAGCAGGTTCGCAACTCCATCGGATATCCGCATCTGAATGTAAAGATCGGAGCTACCCATGCAGGAATTTCGGTCGGAGAAGACGGAGCTACCCATCAGTGTCTGGAGGATCTGGCTCTGATGCGTGAGATCCCTGGTATGGTAGTGATCAACCCGTCGGATGATGTGGAAGCACGCGCAGCAGTACATGCAGCATATGATTATGTTGGACCGGTTTATCTTCGGTTTGGACGTCTGGCAGTGCCGGTGATCAATGACAGAGAGGATTACAAGTTTGAGATCGGAAAAGGAATCGTATTAAAAGAAGGTACGGATGTAACCATTTTTGCGACAGGACTGGAAGTGTCAGAGTCCTTAGAAGCTGCAAAGATGCTGGAGAAAGATGGAATTTCTGCAGAAGTAATCAATATCCATACCATCAAGCCGATTGACGAGGAACTGGTTGTTGCATCTGCAACAAAGACGAAGAAAGTCGTAACCGTTGAGGAACATTCCGTAATCGGTGGACTTGGAAGCGCGGTAGCGGAAGTATTGTGTGAAAAGGCACCGACAAAGATGATGCGTATCGGCGTGAATGACCGGTTTGGAGAATCCGGACCGGCGGTTGAGCTGATTCATAAATACGAACTGGACGCAGAAGGAATTTACAAAAAAGTAAAAGCTTTTGCAAAATAATACAGCAAGTACAAAGGAGGCTGTCGTATCGAAGGATATGGCAGTCTTTTTTTGCCTGAAGTCTGGAAATATGTCCGGTAGTGTCGTACGATTTTTTTCATGCCTGTCAGGTTTTTCCAAAATTCTACCGGATGGTGGTGATACTATATTCTGGAAAAACGGATAAGGAGGCAGGATATGATAGATATTGCAGAAGGACCGGGACGTGACCTGAAAAATATCAGACAGATCGGAACACCGGCAGAGGGGGATCGAATTTACATAGAAAATGCGGCGTATGCCAGGGTGCATGAAGAAACTTATGAGGAGCGGAGAGTGTTTATCTTTATGGGGCATACAGAGTGCGAGCAGGGTGTATATATGACCTTTGTAGAGGCTGCCATTCCGGTAAGGGATATGGAATTTTCACAGAATCTGCCGAGATGGGGAACACATGCGTGGTCGGATGTATTCCGTGAGATTAAGAGATCTTATGAGAATTCCATTATTGTCGGATGGGCGTTGGATTGTAAAGGATATCCACCACGCCTGACAGCAGAACTGGAAGCTATCCACAGAGAACAGTTCGGAGGTGCACATCAGGTTCTTTTCCTTATGGACAGTATGGAGGGGGAAGAATACTTTTATCTGCATAAAGGCAACCGGCTGCAACCGAAAAACGGGTTTTATATCTATTATGCAAGGGAACTGCATGAGATACGGATCCCGGATGTGACGATTGAACTGCCGAGACGTGGAACCCGGCAGATGCTTCCGGAGATTCTGACGGAGAGCAAAAAAGAGAACGAAAAAGAAGAATGCAGCAGTTCAAAGAGCGAACGCAAACCAACGTCGTATGCGATGGCTGCCGCAATCGCGTTGCTTTTGGTTCTGGCCGGGGTCGGAATCTGGCAGCAGCGAATTCCTATTCCGGGTCTGGAGCAGACCGTGGAGACGATAGGGGAAAAAATCCGCCATGTGTCACAACCGGCAGAAGTCCTGGTGGGAACTGAAAAAAATATAGTGGAAGAACAGACGGAGAGCGCAAAGAGTACGGAAACCATCAGTGAACCCATGCAGCTGATACCGATTGAGGAGGTTCCGGCGGGAGCGGTGAAAAAGGCAGAGGAAGCGGCACCTTCCACACAGCCGGCAGAGGAGAAAGAAAAACCTGTGGCGGTAGAAAATACACAAAATTATTATGTGGTACAACAGGGGGATACGTTGAGCGGAATCTGTAAACAGGCATACGGATCAATGAAAAAATTAAAAGAGCTTGAAAAGGCGAATGATCTGGAAGATTCGGATGATATCAGGGTTGGGCAGAAATTATTACTTCCGTAACGGGGACTGCAATGCTATAATGATAGAAACGTAAGCGAAAAGGAGAAAAATCGGTGGCTGAAAAAACGGAATTTAAAACCGTAGAGACAAGTCAGGAAGACCTGGAGGAACTGGAAGAAAAAATCAGGAGACACAGGCATAAAATAGCCCGCAGAACGGCACTTGTGATCATTACTGTTGTAGCAGCAGTGATTTTTGTAGAACTTTGGTCTGCACTTCGCACATATTCAGGATTTGAGGTGCAGGCATCGGCGGAGAGAAAGGACAGTGCGGCAACGGGATATAAGATGTTCCAGGGAAAAATACTGGAATATGATAATGACGGAATCGTGTGTCACGATACAGATGACCGGCTGATCTGGAACCAGTCTTATGAAATGACTGCGCCGGAACTTTCCGTGTGTGAACAGTATCTTGCAGTTTATGATCGTGGAGGGACATTTATTTATATCATGTCGGAACGCGGACTGGTAAAGAAAATCGAAACGGCAACACCGATTGAACGTGTATGTGTTGCCCGTCAGGGAACGGTGGCTGTGCTGATGAAGGAGGATGATGTCTCGTATGTACGGCTTTATGACAAAAAGGGACAGGAACTTGCCAGTGGTGAATTTTATCAGGAAAAAGGAAGTTTTCCTGTAGATATTGCGCTGGCTCCGGATGCGCAGAAACTGGCAGTAGATATGCTCGACGTGACAAAGGGCAAAACCTGTTCCACGGTTACTTTCTATAACTTTGGTTCGGTTGGGCAGAATGAAATCGACAACAATGTGGGAACGTACAGTTACAAAAATACGATGATATCGGAACTGGTTTATACCGAATCCGGAAAACTTCTCGCGATCAGCGATGCCGGACTGATCTGGTTTGACGGAGCACAAAAACCTGCGCCGAAAAAACAGATAAAGTTTAAACGGGAGATACAGAGTGTCTTCTATAATAATAAATATGTCGGTATTTCATACAGCGGTACCAAAAAAGAAAACAGCTGGCACATAAAAGTCTATGACATGAATGGTAAAACGGTCATGGAGAATGATACAGAGATCGCATACAACAGAATCGAGCTCCTCGATAATAATGAAATATGTGTCCGGGATGATTATAACTGTGAATTGTTTACCATACACAGCATCCGTAAATTCCGTTATACGTTTGACCGGCAGCTTTATAACGTATTGTCGGGATCGGATGGTCAGAATTATACATTGGTATTAAACGGAGAAATAGAAGAGGTACGATTACAATGAACTGGTTATTGATACTGGTTGTATTACTTGTTGCCGGAAATATTGTCTGGGGATTCTTCCGTGGTTTCCTGCGTGTGGTTTATTCAATGGCTGCCTGGATACTGATTCTGTTTTTTGTTACGTTTGCAACGCCGTATGTTGCAGACTGGATGACAGAACACACAGGCCTGGATACCAGAATTGAAAAGAATTGCAAAGAGAAATTGCAAAATGCCGTGGCAGGGGAAGAAAAAAGTACAGAAGAACAAAACACGCAGGAGCAGAAAGATCTCAGCGGTCTGGGAATGAAACTGCCGGCAAACGTATGGAACCAGATAGGGGATACACATAAACTTGCGGATGGCTGGATGGAGCAAAGCGGACTGTATAATACAATTGCGTCAAAAGCATCATCCCTTGCCATGAAAGCGATTGCATTTGTTATTGTTATGCTGATTACGGTGATCGCCTTTCATTTGATTGCCACTGCGATTGATCTGGTGGCAAAACTGCCCGTAATAGGAGAAGTAAATCATATGCTTGGGGGAATTGCCGGATTGATCAAAGGACTGTTGCTGGTATGGCTGGTATTTGCGTTTGCAGCAATGGGGGCAGCGACAGAAGCTGGGAGTGTTATGATTGATGCGGTATATCAGTCGGAAATTCTGCAATGGCTATATGAAAATAATTTAATACTGACGATTCTGCTTTCGTTTTTATGATTGAATTGTGGTTTGTAAGCACCCAGGGAACAATATCTTGTGGTGCTTATATTTTTGCAAATAAAATGTAAAGTTTTTGTTGACTTTAGGTTGTCTGCGTGATATTATATCTAAGCTGACTCGTGACGAGGACACTGATACAGGCACTGGCAGGAAGCTGAGTGATGGTTGGTGGTCATGATGATGATGAAAAAAGTTGTTGACAAACAATGACAAACATGATAAGATATCAGAGTTGTCGCGCTTGAGAGACAACAAAGAAAATAAAAAAGTTGTTGACAACGACTTGAAGATATGATAAAATATACAAGCTGTTGAAAATAACAACAACGAACATTGATAACTGAACAGTGAAAAACCTTGAAAGATTTTGAGAATAATTCAAGAACGCTTCTATAAAGAAGCAACCTTAAAACAGTAAATCAGGACATTGTTTCTGATTAAAAGCCAGATTTAATTCTGGCAGGACAAAACTTTTTAACATGAGAGTTTGATCCTGGCTCAGGATGAACGCTGGCGGCGTGCTTAACACATGCAAGTCGAACGAAGCACTCTATTTGATTTTCTTCGGAAATGAAGATTTTGTGACTGAGTGGCGGACGGGTGAGTAACGCGTGGGTAACCTGCCTCATACAGGGGGATAACAGTTGGAAACGACTGCTAATACCGCATAAGCGCACAGGATCGCATGATCCGGTGTGAAAAACTCCGGTGGTATGAGATGGACCCGCGTCTGATTAGCCAGTTGGCAGGGTAACGGCCTACCAAAGCGACG